>Ga0114975_10001199_pt1 | contig 18800 bp, 11 predicted proteins | sample S_130626_EF_Meta_FD_87031 | JGI IMG/M metagenome (GOLD analysis project Ga0114975, IMG submission 87031) | Freshwater microbial communities from Lake Simoncouche, Canada to study carbon cycling - S_130626_EF_MetaG | ecosystem: Environmental > Aquatic > Freshwater > Lake | place: Lake...
AAAATTTCTGTAATCGTGACTCGCTTCGGGTCCAAAGAAATCAAATGAAGTTCCCATATCCAGCTCTTTTCCGTTATTATCTACCAATGAAATGTCAATAGCTCCTCCTCTATTGTGAATAGAACCTTTACTTGGATTGGCTACATAATTGGGATTTGAAACAATCACCCACATTTTTTTTTGAACATCTAAAGGACGATAGCAGTCATATAATTTGATCTTATAGCCTAATTTCATGAATTTTGAATTGGCCTTGATAAGTGCTTTTGCGGTTTTATAACGCAAATAACATTCTGCGCAATCATATACTTTTGTTTTAAGAAAATTATCCCCAGTTGCATATTTCAAATCATAAACAAAATCATTGCTATATTCTTTGAGATTTACAAAAGAAGTGTCTTTTACAATTTTATTATTATTTGAAACCACCTCTTTATTCTCAATTGAGTTCATGGTTGAACTTGCTACTACAATTGATTTATCGTAGTATTTTGTTTTACAAGAAAACAATGTTGCTATTACAAAAACGTACAGTATTTTAAAGAAAATTCTCATTAGACTAAATTAAATCTGTTGCAAATTAAAGTAATTATTGATAATTTTTAGATGACAATTAAAATAAACCACGCTCATGGCGTGGTTTTTTATATCTAAACAATACATTAATTATCTCTAATAACATGGGCTACCCCCGTTATGGAATGGGAACCTGTGGTGTTAGTATACGTTCCATTGAAAGTAATATCTATATATTGACCTACTGCACCCACAGCACTTAAATTAAATGAAACAGTATTAACCGTTTGAGTATTTATTTGTCCTATATCTCCCGATTCTGATATTGAGAACATTGAAGTAGTGTAAATTCCAGGAATAACAGTATTTCCAAATAAATAAAATCCTTGACTTGTAATTGGTGAAGTAATATTATAAGCAGAAATTGACAAACCAGAAGAATTAGTTCCTTGGGAGGTTCCTCTTCCAGAAGCTGTAATATTACCTATTATGTACACCACTGGATTTTGATCTATTCGATAAGAAATAAACTCTGAAATGGTATTACATGCAGTTAAATTACCCACATTTGTAGTTGGATTGGTAAAGGTATAATTGATAGAATTGGTTGTTTGTAAATTATCATAATCAAATCCTTGTAAACTAAATCCTGTGTTGGTAGCATTACAAACCAACATTGTGAAACTAAAAGCTCCATTGTTTACAGTAGTTAACATGCTTTGATTACCATATCGCATTAATACATAACCATTGGTAACGTTAGTCCCATCACATTTAAGAAGGTTTCCTTGAACTAGAGTCGACTGAATAGTTGAGTTGGCAATAACTATATTTGGTAAAGTCGTATCGACAGAAAATGGTCCAATAGAAGTGCTACTAATACTATTTCCACAAGTATCATAAACCACCATAGTTAGCGTTTCATTTGCAGGAACTAATCCGCAAACTTGTCCTTGACTATTTGAAATTCCACTTACAGTAAAGGAGTTTGAACCTCTTTTAATACCCACTCTAACATTAGCCAAAGGTGTTCCACTTGAATTAACAACTGTTACACACAATCTCACTGTTGGAAATTGAGCATCGCAATTCCACCAAGAAAAGTGGGAAACGTTACCTACATATTTATTTCCTTGTTTAGTTGCAGTTCCTTCTTCTTTCCAATAACCAAGTGATTCATCGAAATGCCAAAGTGAAATGGTAGAGGGTGAAGTCGCTAATTGTGAAGTTGAGATAGGCATTTCAATTTGGGCAGTAGTAGAAGGTTGTAATTTTTGTGAAGCAGCTCCTCTTAATTCAATATTCAACATTCCGTAAGATTCTAATACTCGCTCCTCGCCGATTGAATTTTGAGCCAATAGCATCCCTGGCATTTTATCAAATGTTGAAGCATCTAAAGGATCCAAGTGTTTCATAATTACACTTACCGTTCCCGTATAAGCTTGACCAGCTTCTGTTTTAAAGTTACCATCGAAAGTTACTTTCGCGCCATTTGTCAAAGTAACATTCCCAATTTGTCCTGAATTAACTGTGCCCACAATTGTTCCTGATAATAGTGTAATCTTAACATTATTCATTCCATTGGTAGGAACTAATGTTCGAGAACCGTCTAAATAACCTGCTTTTTTTGCCGTAACATAAGCAAATTTTTGACTTACCAAAGCGCTATAAATTATAAAAACACCATTTACGTCAGTGGTTGCAGTTTTATTTGAAATAGTAATTGCTACATTAGAAATAGGATTGTTGCTTTCGTCAACAATTTGTCCTGAAAAACTTTTTGATACTTGGTTTCCAAAATTTAAAGGTGTGTCCGCTGAGTTTCCACCAATTCGAGAATCATTGCTACAATTGTTGAATAAAAAAGGAAATAATAAGACCAAAATTAAGAGTCTCTTTGATGCCATAATGTCTTTTATTTGAGGTTAATAGATTTCAAATGTAGATATAATAATATTATTTAGCTGAATTTTCACTTACAATTTTTCCTAACATTAAACTATCTTCTTTTGATAAATTAGGTATTAATTGTTCTAAATAGTTTCGAATGTTAGGGTTTTTTAATAATAATCGGATTTTATCTTTTCCAAATTTAGAAAACTGCCACTTGTGACTAGTCATTGCATTTACAAGATTTGGAAGTACATTTTGATCTTTATTATTGATAAAAAGTAAATTTTCAATTGCATTTTGTCGAATAGAAGTTTCAAATTCAGGATTACAATAACTCAATAATTCATCATAAAATTCTGCTTTGTTGTCCATTTGAAACTCTTTAGTTCCAAGCGCTAAAGTCAACCATAAAATCCTTAGATTTTTATCATTAAATCCAATCCATTCTTTTGAAATATCAAGAATTCTCTTTTGATCATCAGGAAAATGCGACCAAAAGGTGCTTAAAGAAATTTCTTTGGTAATATAGGAATTGTCATTCAATAGCGATTCAAAATCCGATTTAAATTCTGGCGATACTTTTGGAGTTGTGTTTGCAATTGCTTGTCTAACTTTTACTTCCTTTGTCGCTAAAGCCAACTTTAAAAGTGATTTCTTATCCTCAAATGGCACTTTTTCACACTGATAGATTATTTCTTCTTTAATTGGAAAATAAGCATCTGAAACCATTATTTTTTCAAATAATTCTCGATTTTCATTAAAAGGGATTCCTTTTCTTCTTTTAACATCCAATAATGATTTTAAAAATTTATTTTTAGATAATAATTGAATGGCATAATCATAATCAAATCCCCGATTTTCAAGCCATTTCTTACTAAATGCATCGCAATCGTATTTAGCTATTTTTCTGATTTCATCAAAAAAATCTTCTGTGGTTACATTTTTAAAAGAACCTTTTGTCAAATAGTTTTTAACTACTTTTTGGAAAATCTTTGAACCCAATTCTTCTCTTAATACAAATAAAACCCAAGCCCCTTTTTGATAATAAGACAACGTACTTGCTTTTTCACTTAAAATTGGAATAGAATCGGTTTTTGATGCATTTCTCAATTGTAATGAAGTATCGTATAGTTTTTTGTAAAAATAATCCTCACCAAAAACTTCTTTTTCAGCTAATAAAGCATAATACGTTGCAAAACCTTCTTGAAGCCAATGGTGTTTTCCAGATTGGGCCGTGATTAGATCGCCAAACCATTGGTGTGCCAATTCGTGCGCATTGACATTTACATAATTTTTATCGTTAAAACCAATCGAATCAACTACAAAATCTCTTGAAAAAACAGTTGCCGAGGTATTTTCCATACCCGCATATAAAAAATCACGCACGGGAACTTGCTTGTAAACTTCCCATGGATAATTCACTCCAATCTCCTTTTCTAAAAAATCAAATATCGTTTTAGAATAGCGATAAGTCGGTTCCAATTTTGAAAAATCTTCCTTTTCGATATAATAACATAACGATTTTCCAGTTGATGATTTTTCTTGTTTAATTTCGAATTTGCCTATTGCCAACATCAAAAGATAGCTGCTCATTGGCTTTTTCATTCGGTAGTTCCAAATGAAATTATTCTGGCTTTCCATTTTCGTTTCTAATTTTCCATTAGAAACTACCTGAAACTGCTTATCAAATTGGATATCCAAATTGAATATTAATTTCTCATTAGGATCGTCAAAACTTGGGAACCAATTACTGGTATATTTCCCTTGTCCTTGTGTCCAAATTTGGAGCTGATTCCCTTTTCCAACAAAATACATTGCTTGTTTGGGTCGCGCCAAATAATTAAAAGTCAATCTGTTTTTCCCTAATTTATAACCTTCAAATAGTAAGATTTGCTTTTTATTATTACTGTATTTGACTTCGATATTGTTAATTTTCATATTTGAAAAATCAATATACTGAGCGTCTATTTTAATGGTATCAATAGTTTTATTTAGTACAAAATCATAGGTAACTTCTCCAGAAACGGATTTATCCAAAGCGTTGATTTCAATTTTGCCTAATACCGATGTAAAATCAACTGATTTTGTTTGTTGTGCAAATGAAAATATGGAAAAAAGTAGCGTTAAGTATCTCATAATCTATTGCTCTTCGTACATTTTTAATAGCTGCATAACCGTATTCCAATTTCGAATAGTAGCGGTGAGATTGAGTTTTTTCTCAATATATTTTTGATCCAATCTCGTTTTTCCAGCACCAATATGGTATTTAATAAATATTCTTGTGTTATCAATTTGAACTTCATCGGGCTTGAACTGACTCATTTTTAAATCATTTATGTTTTCCGCTTTCAATTCTTTAGAAACAAAGGCAACGTATAACTTTTTGGTGTCAACTTCTTTTTCATTTAGAAAATTACAATTGGTAAAACACGCTTTTAAATCCGATTTTGAAATGACAATTATTGGCACATCATAACCAAAAACTCTATAAATTTCTTGCTTAATTACAAACGCTATTTTAGCTGCGCTTTGTTCATTTGAATCTACAAATACATTTCCAGATTGAATGTACGTTTGCACATTATGAAAACCAATATTTTCAAGAGTGCTTTTCAAAACATCCATTTTGATCATATTGTGTCCAGAAACATTAATTCCACGAAGCAGTGCTAAATGAGTATTCATTTCTAATTTAATTAAGTTTCAAAGATATTGCCTTTAAGTAAAATAACACAACTTTCATTAAATAAGTTCTAAATGGTCATTTTTAAATTTGCAAACAAAAAGTTATCTTCGCTGTAAATAGTTCATAAATAAAGACCAAGAAATAATGTCTCAATTACTTCAAACTCCCATTGAATACCTTAAAGGCGTTGGTCCTCAACGTGGAGATTTGTTGCGCAAAGAGCTAGGCATACATAAATATTTAGATTTAATCAACCTTTATCCGTATCGCTACATTGACCGAACCCGTTATTACAAAATAAATGAATTGGACAATACTAGCGTTGAGGTTCAATTGATTGGAAAAATAATTCACATTAAAACGGTTGAGCCTGCAAAGGGTAAAAAAAGATTGGTTGCTACTTTTGTAGATGAAACTGGTCAAATGGAATTGGTTTGGTTTCAAGGCCATAAATGGATTCGAGAGAGTTTAGAATTAAATGTTCCTATTGTAATTTTCGGAAAATGCACTTCATTTGGTAGTGTTTACAATATGGCTCATCCTGAAATTGAACTATTGTTGGAACATGAAAAAAGTTTACGATCAGCGATGCAACCCGTTTATCCTTCTACAGAAACACTTGCTAACCGAGGGATTACAAATAAAGTAGTTAATAAATTAATGCAACAGTTGTTTTTGGAAACCCACCATTTATTTACAGAAACACTTCCTGATTACTTAAAAAACGAACTTAATCTACTATCAAAGAAAGATGCGCTTTTAAATATTCATTTTCCAAAAAGCGGAGAACTATTGGCGAAAGCCCAATACCGATTAAAATTTGAAGAATTGTTTTACATTCAGTTGCACTTAATTACCAAGAATTTAGTTCGAAAACACAAAATTAAAGGCCATGCTTTCAATAAAGTGGGGAATTTGTTTAGCGATTTTTATGAAAAACATTTGCCATTTGAATTAACCAATGCGCAAAAAAGAGTACTCAAAGAAATTAGAAATGATATGGGAAATCCTGCCCAAATGAATCGCTTATTACAAGGAGATGTTGGATCGGGAAAAACAATTGTGGCATTTATGAGTATGCTGTTAGCTTTGGATAATGGATTTCAAGCTTGCTTAATGGCGCCTACAGAAATTTTAGCTAATCAACATTTTATTGGTTTATCAGAATTAGCTAAAACTATGAATATCAATATTAAAAAACTAACTGGTTCAAGTAAAACTTCAGAAAGAAAAATTATTCATGAAGAATTGGAGAATGGAGAATTACAACTATTAATTGGTACACATGCTTTATTAGAAGAAAAAGTAAAATTTAATAATTTAGGATTGGCTATAATTGATGAACAACATCGGTTTGGCGTAGAACAACGCTCTAAATTATGGAAGAAAAATGATATTCCGCCGCATGTTTTAGTAATGACTGCCACTCCAATTCCTCGGACTTTAGCAATGAGTTTGTATGGCGACCTGGATATTTCCCTGATTGACGAATTACCGCCAGGAAGAAAACCAATTAAAACGGTTCATAGATATGATAATAATCGTTTGAATGTAATGGCTTTTGTTGGAGAACAAATTGAATTAGGAAGACAAATTTATGTGGTTTATCCATTGATTCAAGAATCGGAAAAAATGGATTTTAAAGATTTAATGGATGGTTACGATACCATTTCTCGTGAATTTCCTTTGCCAAAATATGCTGTTTCAATCCTTCACGGAAAAATGAAAGCCGCAGAAAAAGACTTCGAGATGCTGCGATTTGCTGAAGGCAAAACAAATATTATGGTGGCAACTACTGTAATAGAAGTTGGTGTTAACATTCCCAATGCAAGTGTGATGATTGTAGAAAGCGCAGAACGTTTTGGACTTTCTCAATTGCATCAATTGCGAGGACGTGTTGGTCGAGGTGCCGATCAAAGTTATTGTATTTTGATGACTTCAAATAAGTTGTCAAATAATAGTAAAACTAGAATGGAAACAATGGTTCGAACCAATGATGGGTTTGAAATTGCCGAAGTGGATTTAAAACTACGTGGACCTGGCGACTTGATGGGAACACAACAAAGCGGGGTTTTAAACCTTCAAATTGCTGATTTGGTGAAAGATAAAGACATTTTATATCTGGCTAGAAATTATGCTGTTAAAATTCTTAAAGAAGACGCGCCTTTGGAAAAACCAATAAATTCAATACTTCGAGAAGTTTTTATGGAAATTTCTAAACGAAAAAATATTTGGAATTACATTAGTTAAAACGCTGTAAATATTCAATTTTCAGAATTATTTATTTAAATTTACCTATCAAAATTGAACGCCAATATGGATTTATTTTTCAATAAATTATCTAGAACATTTTTTTTATTATCCTTTTTTTTAAGCACAAATCTATTTGCGCAAAACAACTGCGTTGACGCTATCTTCATTTGTGGAAACGCCAATTTATCTGGTTTAACAGCTAATGGAATAGGAATACAAGAAATTAATCCGGGAAACGCATGTGGTCTTGGAGAAAATAACAGTTTGTGGTTGAAAATTAAAATTAATACTGGAGGAACATTAGGATTTACATTAACTCCGCAAAGCCCAAATTTAGTGGAAGATTTGGATTTTTGGATTTTTGGACCCAATGTAGCGTGTAACAATTTAGGAACAGCCATTCGATGTTCTACAACTAACCCACTTCAAGCAAGTTTAACCAATAATTTAACCGGAATAAGCAGTAGCGAAACAGACGTTAGCGAAGGCCCCGGGCCTGATGGAAATAGTTTTGTAAAATGGTTGGATGTTTTGGATAATGAAATCTATTATATAGCTATTGACCGACCTGTAGGTGTTAGTGCGTTTTCTATTAATTGGTCAGGAACTGCAACTTTTTTTCAAGCGCCAACTACTATCAACAAAATTGATTTTCAAAAATGCAGTTTACCTAATTTGCCTGGGGAAGCTAATTTTGATATGACTCCCAATAGTAATTTAGCCATAGGTGCTCAACCTAATTTAGTGGCAACTTATCACACCAATTATAATGACGCCGTTACCAATACCAATGCTATTGCAACTCCCAACAATTACAGAAATACTGCAAATCCCCAGCAAATTTTTATAAGATTAAGCAATACTTTTACGGGTTGTTTTGCAATTACTGATTTTAATCTTTCAGTAATACTTCCTTCAGTGAGTAACTTCTCTTATAATTCTCCTGTTTGTATTAACGATACCAATCCTATAATTATTCCAGCAGCCGGATTTACATCGGGAGGAGTTTTTAGTTCTACCACTGGCTTGAGTATTAATTCTTCCACAGGAGAAATAAATCTTGTAAATAGTTTACCTGGAACGTATGTAGTTACTTATACAATTACTGCAAACCCTGCTATTTGTCATACGGCGTTAACCTCTAATTTCTCAATTATAATAAATCCATTGCCAAATATTTCGCTAAACGCTCCTATTTCGACTTTATGTTTAAACACAACTATAAATCCGATTGTTTTTAATATTGGTGGTTTGGCGACAAATGCTTCCATAACTTCAGGCAATTTACCAACTGGATTATCTGGAAGTAATAACAATAACAGTTTTACCATTACTGGATCACCCTCAACTACAGGAACGTTTAATTTTACATTAACTACACAAGGGGGATGCGCTCCAGCAGCAAATTACAATGTGACTTTAATTGTAAATAGTTTACCAAATGTGATTTTACCTCAAGATGGTTTTATTTGTTTAGATGATTTTGGAAATTCTATTGGCAGTTATATAATAATTGCCAATCTAAGTTCAGCGACTCATTCATTTGTTTGGTCAAATAGTACTGGAATAATTGCAGGACAAACTAGAAATAATTATCGTGCTACACAACCCGGAGCTTATTCGACGGTGGCCACCAATAACAGTACAGGTTGTTCGGCTACTGCAAATACTACTATCGGAACCCGTCTACCTCCCGGAATTGTAACTGCAACTGTTTCTAATTATTTTTCTGAAAATCAAACTGTAATTGTTAATGTAACCCCAATCGGAAATTACGAATACCAATTGGATTTTAACTCCTATCAAGATAGTAATGTATTTACAGATTTATCTATGGGAGTTCATGAAATATCGGTTAGAGACATATTTTTCTGTGGGGTTAAGAAAATAACAGTTCAAATAATTGATTATCCAAATTATTTTACCCCAAATGGAGATACTATTCATGATACTTGGAATATTACGGAATTGAAAAACCAACTGAATTCCTCTATAGATATTTTTGACAGATATGGAAAATTAATAAAACAAATTAAACCATCTGGACCAGGTTGGGACGGGAATTATAATGGAAACCCACTACCCGCAACCGATTATTGGTTTACTGTTTATTATACAGAACAAAACACAAACCAACATTTTAGCTCCCATTTTTCATTGGTAAGATAGTTATCGATTGATGTTAAAAAAGCAATAAAAATCTTTCTTACTCCAATTAGCAATCCTTATATTTGCAACATTATTATAGAAAAAAATGAAAATATCATACAACTGGTTAAAACAATTTATCAATATTGATTTAAAATCGGAGGATACTGCTGAAGTATTGACTGATCTAGGATTAGAAGTTGAGGGTGTAGAAAAATTTGAAAGTTTAAAAGGCGGTTTGGAAGGCGTAGTTATAGGACATGTATTAACCTGTGTACAACATACCAATGCTGATAAATTAAAAGTAACTACTGTAGACATTGGTACTGGCGATGCTATTCAAATAGTATGCGGTGCTTCCAATGTTGCTGTTGGTCAAAAAGTTCCTGTTGCAACAATTGGAACAAAATTATACGATAAAGAAGGAAAAGCATTTGAAATTAAAAAAGGAAAAATTAGAGGTGAAGAAAGTCACGGAATGATTTGCGCTGAAGATGAATTAGGACTTGGCGATAGTCACGACGGGATTATGATATTGGATTCCAATTTAACACCTGGAACTCCCGCAGCTAAAGTATTTAAAATAGAATCGGACGAAATTTTTGAAATTGGATTAACTCCAAACCGGGCTGATGCAATGAGTCATTGGGGTGTAGCTAGAGATTTACGCGCTGGATTAATTCAAAGAGACGGAAAACAATACGAATTAATTACTCCATCTGTTAATAAATTTAAAGTTGATAAAAGAACATTAAAAATAGATGTTAAAGTAAACAACACAAAATTAATACCTAGATATTGTGGAATTACCATTTCAGGGGTTTCCGTAAAGCCTTCACCTGAATGGCTAAAAAATAAATTAAAAGCAATTGGATTGACTCCAAAAAACAATATTGTAGATGTTACTAATTATGTTTTACATGAATTAGGTCAGCCCCTACACGCTTTTGATGCCTCAAAAATAAATGGAAATATTATTGTTGATACTGTTAAATCAGGAACGAAATTTACCACATTAGACGGAATTGAAAGAAGTTTGAATGAAGAAGATATCATGATTTGCGATGCTCAAGGACCACTTTGCCTAGCAGGTGTATTTGGCGGGATAGATTCTGGAGTATCTGAAAATACTAATTCGGTCTTTTTAGAAAGTGCTTATTTTAATCCGGTTTCCATTCGAAAAACTGCAAAAAGACATGGATTGAGTACCGACGCTTCTTTTAGATTTGAAAGAGGTATTGATCCTGCAATTACTGATTATGCATTGAAAAGGGCTGCGATTTTAATACTAGAAGTAGCTGGAGGAGAAATAACTTCTGATCTAATTGATGTTAACAATAGTAAAAACGATGGTTTTCCTGTTGTTTTGAATTTCGAAAATGTTACCAAAATAATCGGACAAGCAATACCTAAAGAAACGATTAAGAAAATATTAGTTTCTTTGGATATCAAAGTTACCAGTGTTTCTGATTCTAGTTTAGGACTTATTATTCCTGCTTACCGCGTTGATGTTCAAAGGGAAATTGATGTTATTGAAGAATTGCTGAGGGTTTATGGCTACAACAATATTAGTTTTACCAATAAAGTAAATGCGACAGTTTCAAATTCAGGGAGAACTGAAGATTATAAAGTGCAAAATACTATTGGAAATCAATTGACTTCTTTAGGATTTAATGAAATGATGGCCAATTCATTGACAACTCCTGACTATATCAAATTATCTGAGAATTTAAAAGAGAGCTACAATGTGATAATTCTAAATCCATTAAGTAACGATTTATCTGCAATGAGACAATCATTATTATTTTCAGGATTAGAAGCGGTTTCTTTTAATATCAATAGAAGAAACACCGATTTAAAGTTGTTTGAATTTGGAAAAACATACCATAAACTTCCTTCAGGATTTCATGAACCAAAACATTTATCCATGTTTACCACCGGTAATAGATTAGAAGAAAGTTGGACAAATGCTCAAAAACCATCCGACTTTTTCTTATTCAAAGGATATGTGAACAGTATTTTATCAAGATTAGGAATCAATAATTTTCATACTCAACCGATTTCATCAGATGTATTTGCCGAAGGAATTGCTTTTGCAAATGGTAATGATGTTTTAGTTGAATTTGGAACAGTAAAAAAATCAATATTGAAACATTTTGATATTAAACAAGAAGTTTTTTATGCTGATTTTGACTGGAATGTTGTTTTAAAATCAATTTCTAATAAAATTAAATTTGTAGAAATTTCCAAATATCCTGAAGTGAGAAGAGACTTGGCCTTACTTTTAGATGAATCTGTTGCGTTTGAAACTATTTATAGTATTGCAAGACAAACAGAAAAATCGTTGTTAAAAGAAATCACACTTTTTGATGTTTATGTGGGTAAAAATCTGCCAGAAGGCAAAAAATCGTATGCAATTAGTTTCACTATTCAAGATGAATCTAAAACTTTAACTGACACTCAAATTGAAAAAATAATGGGTAAACTACAAAGTAATTTCCAAACACAATTAGGTGCACAATTAAGATAAATTTAATTTGAAAAATATAAACACTATTTTAATTTTGTAATTGTTAATCATTTTATTTTAAATATTTTGTCATAAATGAAAAAAATAATTCTATCATTAGTCATTTTCTTTTGTTTTAATTCAATCAAAGCTCAAAATGCTTACGATATTAAAATCAATTTGAAGCATTGTAAAGACACTATTGCTTATTTAACATTTTATCAATTTGATAAAAACATGATTGTTGATACTTGTAAAACAATCAAAAATGGAAAAATTGTATTCAACGGTAAAACAAAGTTATTAAAGGGAATTTACTCACTAGTTGGTCAAGGAAAAACCATTTATTTTGACTTTATTGTTGATGATGCAAATCAAAATTTAGATATTTCAAGCGAATCTGTGACCAATTACAAAGAATTACTGAAATGCAATAACTCAAAAATTCAAAACGACTTCTTTGATTATATCAAATATTTTGAAGTGCAAAGAGGTGAATTTGAATCCTATTTAGCGAGTACCAAAGGTTTAAGTAAAAAAGATTCCACTGATTTTATTTCGAATAAACAAAAATTGATTAATAAAAACATAGAAAGTTATGAAAAGGATTTTATCGCAAAAAATAAAGGAACTTTCATAAGTGATGCATTAAACTTGAAAATTGAAAAATACCTAATTGACGTTCCAAAAGCTTCTAATGGCAGACCAGATAGTTTGGCAGTTTACAACTATTATAAAAATCATTATTGGGATGGTGTCAATTTAAAAGACGATGGTTTGGCGAGAACTCCCTTCTTTCACGGTCGATTGACTCGTTATTTTGAATCGGTTGTGATGAGAAATCCAGACTCAGTCACTGTAGAAATTGATAGAATAATGAATCAAGCTGTTGAGGGTTCCATTATGTACAAATTATTATTGGCCAACTTTGCAAATAAATACGAAACTTCAAAAGTGATGGGCTTTGACAAAGTTTTTGTTCATATTGTAGATCAATATTTCAAAACAGGAAAAGCCAACGATATTTATAATGACAATAATATTGTAAATAATATAATCAATCGAGCCAATATTCTTAGACCACTTTTATTAGAAGAGATTGCTCCAGATTTACCAATGATTCCTGTAGAAAGTCATGATAAAATTGCAAAAATGGGTTTTGAAAAAGCAAAAACCAGTGAAGAAATGACTAAGATTTTCTATGCCAATGCTCCTGAAATAGAAAAAACTTTTTTGAAACTTCATTCTGTGAAAGCTAAATATACAATATTAGTCTTTTGGGATGTAGATTGCAGCCATTGCCAAGTTGAAATTCCAAAATTAATTGAATTGTACCACCAATTATTGAAAGATAATATTGATGTAAAAGTATTTTGTGTTTATACCCAACAAGAATTTGACAAATACAAAAAGTATGTAGATGAGAAAAAATTAGACTGGATAAACGTTTATGATGGTGTGCATTACAATAATCTAAAAGACAAATACGACATCTACTCTACTCCTGTTATTTATATTTTGGATAAAGACAAAAAAATCAAAGCAAAAAGAATTGACGTAGATCAAATTAAAACTATATTAACTGCTTTAAACAGCAGCAAATAAATTGATGGTTTATTTATATTTAACATAAAATATATAATATTACTTTGGTTTAAATCTACATTTGCAGAATAAACAAACTATAAATGGCCCGTTTCAAAGAAAATGATTTACCAAAATCTAAACTAACTAAATCATCACTAAGCAAAGCTTTATTGATTTTTAAATATGCTGAAAATCATAAATGGAAATTTTATGTTGGTTTAATTTTCTTATTATTTACTGGAGGAACAGCGCTTGCATTCCCAAAATTAATGGGGCTATTAATAGATTGTGTTAAAAACAAAGACAATGCTCAAGCCAATTTAATTGCAGGTGGTTTAATTGTAATTCTTCTATTTCAATCGCTTTTCTCCTTTTTTAGGTTGTCATTGTTTGTGAATTTTACTGAAAATACATTGGCCAATTTACGTTTGGCTTTGTATAGTAATTTGGTAAAATTACCGATGACCTTTTTCTCTCAAAAACGTGTTGGTGAATTAAATAGCCGCATTAGCTCAGATATCACTCAAATTCAAGACACACTAACTTCAACTATTGCTGAGTTTTTAAGACAATTTATTTTAATAATTGGCGGTATCGCTTTATTGGCAAGCGAGAGCTTCAAACTCACTTTATTAATGTTGTCCGTTGTTCCATTAGTGGCTGTTGCTGCAGTTATTTTTGGAAGATTTATTAGAAAATATTCTAAAAAAGTTCAAGATCAAGTTGCAGAAAGCCAAGTAATTGTTGAAGAAACCATGCAAGGAATTAGCATAGTGAAAGCTTTCGCAAATGAATGGTACGAAATAGCACGATACAATGGTAAGATTAAAGAAATTGTAAAAATTGCAATAAAAGGAGGAAAATACCGAGGATACTTTGCTTCGTTTATCATTTTTTGCCTTTTTGGAGCAATTGTAGCGGTAGTTTGGTTTGGAGTTCGATTAAGTATTAGTGGTGAAATGAGTGTAGGACAATTAATATCATTTGTATTGTATTCTACTTTTGTTGGAGCTTCATTTGGTGGAATTGCAGAATTGTATGCTCAAATTCAAAAAGCGGTTGGTGCAACTGAAAGAGTTTTCGAATTATTAGAAGAAACACCAGAGAAAATAAACTACTCTGAATCTAGCGCAGATACGGTATTAAAAGGAAATGTGAGTTTCAAAAAAGTAGCTTTTTCTTATCCTTCTAGAAAAGAAATTCAAGTGTTAAAAGACGTTAGTTTTAATGCTGATTTTGGTCAGAAAATAGCAATCGTTGGGCCTAGTGGCGCAGGAAAATCAACAATAGCCTCTTTATTATTAAGGTTTTATAACATAGAAGGTGGGGAAATTACCATTGACGGTAAAAATATTTACGATTATAATTTGGAAACGCTACGCGGAAATATGAGTATAGTTCCTCAAGATGTTATTTTGTTTGGAGGAACCATACGTGAAAATATTGCCTATGGAAAACCACACGCTACCGAAGAAGAAATAATCAAAGCTGCAAAACAAGCCAACGCTTATCAATTTATAAAAGGTTTTCCTGAAAAATTTGAAACTATTGTTGGTGAACGTGGAATTAAACTTTCGGGAGGTCAACGCCAAAGAATAGCAATTGCTAGAGCATTACTAAAAAATCCAAGTATCTTAATTTTGGATGAAGCAACTTCTTCTTTAGACAGCGAAAGTGAAAAATTAGTTCAAGAAGCTTTGGAAATATTAATGGAAGGAAGAACAAGTATCATCATTGCACACCGTTTATCAACCATTCGTTCAGCAGATCAAATAATAGTTCTGGACGAAGGTATTATTAAAGAAAAAGGAACGCACCAAGAGTTAATTGCCTTAGAAAACGGTATCTATAAAAACCTAAGTAATCTTCAGTTTAATAACTTTTAAAGATTCAGGATTTTATAGCCACGAATTAATCTAATTTTCACAAATTATAATCTATTTAATTAGTGGTAATTCGTGAAATTGGTGGCTAAAAGGTTTTTTATAAAAATTACTTTCCTTTTCTTCTATCTCTTTCAGCGCTAATTAATTTGAGTTCTCTACTAGTTTGGCCAGCAACAGAAGTGTTTTCTTCGGCTCTTCGAATTAAATAAGGCATCACATCGCGAACAGGGCCAAATGGTAAATATTTAGCATTATTGTAGCCATTTGCAGATAAATTGTAACTAATATTATCACTCATTCCATACAATTGACCGAACCAAATTCTAGAATCTTTTTTTTCAATATTCAATTCCTGCATATATTCCATCAACTTATAAGACGATAATTCATTGTGAGTACCAGCAAAAATTGCCATTCTATCTATATTTTCAACCATGAAATGAATTGCAGCATCATAATTTAAATCGGTAGCCTCTTTAGATTCGCAAATTGGTGTTAAATATCCTTTCTCTTCCGCTCTCAAATTTTCCTTTTCCATGTAGGCACCTCGAACAATTTTCATTCCGATATAAAAACCTTCCAATTTGGCTCGTTGGTGTAAATTCTTCAAGTAATCTAATCGGTCCCAGCGGTACATTTGTAATGTATTGAAAACTATTGCTTTTTCTTTGTTGTACTTTCTCATCATTTGGGCAACCAAATCGTCGGCAGCATCTTGCATCCAACTCTCCTCTGCGTCAATTAATAACGGAACATTTTTTTGGTGAGCTTCGCTACAAACTTTGTCAAAACGAGCTACAACCCTATTCCATTCTAATTGTTCTGATTCGGTAAGTGGTGTTTTAGCACCCACTTTTTCATATAAATCAAATCTTCCAAATCCTGTAGGCTTAAAAACAGCAAACGGAATGGCTGCACGTTCTTTTGCAAATTCAATGGTTTTCAAAGTCATTTTTAATGCCGCATCAAATTGCTCCTCTTCTTCTTTACCTTCCACAGAATAATCTAAAACTGAAGAAACGCCCTTAGTAAACATTTTGTCAACTACTGAAAGGCAATCTACTTCATTAACTCCACCACAAAAATGATCAAAAACTGTAGCTCGAATTAATCCTTCAACAGGTAAATGAGCTTTTATCGCAAAATTAGTAACTGCTGTTCCTATTCGCACCAATGGTTGATTATCAATCATTTTAAATAAAAAATAAGCACGGTCCAATTCGGTGTCACTTTTTAAAGAAAAAGCAACTTCAGTATTATTGAAAATTTTATCCATTTGAATTTTAAAATAGTACAAATATAATAATACATTGATGAATGTTAATCAAAAATTACCTTATTTTGCATTATTAATTTACACCCAATAGAATTAAAAAATGCAAGCAATTAAAGCAAATGGATACACTGTAATTTTCAATAATGAAGGTTATATTGAACTAAATAAACAAATTTTAGAAAACAAATATTCTAAGCTATTTATTATTGTAGATTCAAATACCAATGAAGTTTGTTTACCAAAATTGTTACCGTTAATTGAATCCAATTGTCCAATTGAAATAATTGAGTTTGAAGCTGGAGAAATAAATAAAAATATTGAAACGTGTGTTCAAATATGGAAGGTGCTAACCGATTTGGGCGCTGATCGAAAAAGCTTGATAATTAATATAGGTGGTGGTGTGGTCACTGATCTTGGCGGATTTGTGGCTTCAACTTTCAAACGAGGAATTGATTTTATAAATATACCAACCACATTATTGTCCATGGTTGATGCCTCAATTGGAGGTAAAACCGGTATTGATTTAGGGAACCTTAAAAATCAAATTGGAGTAATTAACAATCCAAAATTGGTAGTTATAGATTCTGATTTTCTTGAAACGCTTCCGCAAATAGAAATGCGTTCCGGATTAGCAGAAATATTAAAACACGGTTTGATTTGTGATAAAATATATTGGAAACAATTTTTAGATTTATCAACATTAAATTTTGATGATATAGATGCTATTATTTTTGATTCTATAAAAATTAAAAATGAGATTGTAATGCAAGACCCTAAGGAATTGGGAATTCGAAAAGCTTTGAATTTTGGGCATACTTTAGGGCATGCAATTGAAAGTTATTTTATGGAAAATCCTACCAAAAAGAATTTACTTCATGGCGAGGCAATAGCAATCGGTATGGTATTAGAGAGTTTTATTTCTAGGGTAAAAAATCTAATATCCAAAGAGGAATATTTAGAAATAAAAGCAACAATAAAATCAATATTTGAAGAGGTTGTTTTTGATGAAAAGGACATTCATTCCATCTTAAATTTACTTATTCATGATAAGAAAAATGAAAATGGCACAATTAAATTTGTACTTCTTGATGGAATTGGAAATTATATTATCAATCAAAATGTTGAAAATGAGGTAATTATATCTTCTTTTGAAGATTACAAATTATAAAAAAAAAAAAATGCAGATTGTTATATAGAATTAATATTTTTTTACATTTGCTCCGATGAATAAAAAACAAAATAACACCTACTTTTCTTTCTCAAAAAACGAGACTTATATGGCTTTTCAAGCTTTATTGAATCGTTATTTTGGCCCAGTAGGTAGAGTGTATTTTGATGAATTACGGCATTCAATAATAAATGATGATAAACTCCAAATCATCTATGCAAATATTAGAGTTTGAAAATTAGATTTTATATAGAAAATACTGTTTTTTAATTCTAATTTATTGACATACAAATGAATACAAAATATTCGGATTTAATTAATCAAAATTATTATTTTCCTCAAGAAGAATTCAATCTAAATAAAGACAACCTGCAATTTCATGATATTGATTTAATGAAATTAGTAGAACAATATGGTACGCCTTTAAAATTTACCTATTTACCCCAAATTTCAAATAACATTAAAAGAGCCAAAACTTGGTTTAAAAATGCAATGGACAAAAGTGATTATAAAGGAAAATATTACTTTTGTTATTGTACCAAAAGCTCTCATTTTGAGTACATTATGAATGAGGCCTTTAAAAATAATATTCATATTGAAACTTCATCAGCATTTGACATTAATATTGTTGAGAAATTGATGGAATCTGGAAAAATAAATAAAAGTACTTATGTGATTTGTAATGGTTTTAAAAGAGACCAATACATTGAAAATATAGCACGAATTATCAATAATGGTCATAAAAATACCATTCCTATAATTGATAATTATGAAGAATTAGATTTGCTTCAATCAGCAATTAAAGGAAAATTTAAAATAGGAATTAGAATAGCAGCTGAAGAAGAGCCAAAATTTGAGATTTACAACTCTCGATTAGG
>Ga0114975_10001200_pt1 | contig 18794 bp, 16 predicted proteins | sample S_130626_EF_Meta_FD_87031 | JGI IMG/M metagenome (GOLD analysis project Ga0114975, IMG submission 87031) | Freshwater microbial communities from Lake Simoncouche, Canada to study carbon cycling - S_130626_EF_MetaG | ecosystem: Environmental > Aquatic > Freshwater > Lake | place: Lake...
AATGAGTTCACACAATTGTGTTCTGCAAATGGAGTAAATGTTCATGAAGTCATTGATGCTGCTTCTTCCAAACCATACGGCTTTATGCCTTTCAGGCCAGGCGTTGGTGTTGGCGGGCATTGCATTCCAGTCGATCCTTTATATCTAACATGGTGGGCTAGACAAAGTGGAGTCCAAGCAAAGTTCGTAGAGTCAGCAGATTCGATTAATCATGAGATGCCAAAATATGTTGCAGAGCGTGCATTGAGTCTGGTCAATCCAGAAATCAAAAATCCCAAAGTATTAATTCTAGGTGTCGCTTATAAACCTGGCGTTGGCGATGTCCGTGAGACTCCAGTATCTGAGCTTCGTGATCACCTCAAAGCTCAAGATGCTGTGGTTGCTTGGCATGACCCACTGGTATCGATATGGGAAGGCTCACAGCCAGTTGATTTAAGCTGGGACTGTAATGTTGCAATACTTGCAACGAAGCAACCAGGCATGGATGTCGAACAATTAATTAAAAGAGGCATTCAAATCTTGGACTGCACAAACTCATTAAAGGGCCTTGCTGGGGTTACTTCGCTCTAAGAATGCTTCTTCATATCTTCAGAGATATCTGAAATCATTGTTGAAAGATCTCGCTGAGGCTTCCATCCCACTAATTGATTAATTAAATCAATATTAGGGACACGTCGTTCCATATCCTCAAAACCATCCCCATACGCTTCAGCGTAAGGAACATAGACGACTTCACTCTTTGACCCAGTTTCATTGATGATCTTTTTTGCAAGATCGTTTATCGAAATTTCAAAGTTATTCCCTATGTTAATAACTTTGCCGACAGTATTTTCGGCAAATGCAATTGCAATGACCGCATCAATCACATCAAAAACGTGGGCGAAGCATCGAGTTTGATTTCCATCTCCGTAGATCGTGATTGGTTCATTCGCTAACGCTGCCTTAACAAAGCGTGGAACCACCATTCCGTAAGCACCTAATTGGCGGGGACCTACGGTATTGAAGAATCTTATAATTCTTACTTCTAATTGTTTTTCAATATGGTATGCATATGCGAGTGATTCATCGATCGCCTTAGCTTCACTATATGACCAGCGCAAAGTAATAGGGCTTCCAACAATTCGATCATCATTCTCTTTGAGTGAAGCAGAAATATTCTTTCCGTAAACTTCACTGCTACTAGTCAATAGAACGGGTTTATTTGAATTGTGAGCTGCTTCGAGTACATTTTCGGTTCCCCTGATATTTGTCAGAAGGCTTGCTAATGGATTGTTAACAATATTGAAGACGCCAACAGCCGCAGCAAGATGGAAAACATAATCAACATTCTTAACAAGTGGGTTCAAAACATTTGTGTCAAGAATCGACCCTTGAACTACGCGGAGTCTTGATGAATCTAGAATTCGGTTGAGATTTGAAAATTTTCCAGTCGAGACTGAATCTAGAACCACTACCTCATGTCCATCCGAAATTAGACGTTCAGATAAGTGAGAGCCAATAAATCCAGCCCCACCAGTAACCAAAATTCGCATAAAATCATTCTACTTTAGAGAAATGCTTTCCACCTCCATTGCCAAACATTGGGTTTGCGCCGAGTAAGTGAATAAACCCACCGCAGGCGCGAATCTATTTAGATCTTTATAATTAAAGTCGTTGGTCAAAATCAGGTAGACTTGGGCCGACCCCATAAGAATGACTACTCGCAAAAATCTTGCGTCACTTACCTGCAATCTCTTGGCAGTTTATCGAAAACCCGAGGATGCAATTCTTGATTGAGTTTAACTAAGCTTCTAGTATCTGCTTTTCAGCACAGTTATAATATCTTTAAGATAAAATTAAAAGTGTTAGCAAAATTGTGTTTTTTGTGATGTCAATGGAACTCAGCATTAAATTTCAATAGTTTGTCTTACTCTTGCACTTTCGATTACTGCTTCGGCTACATCAATGGTGGCGAGGCCTTGCCCCATTGTCACGATATCTGCTGACTTACCCAAGACGGCATCCCGAAAATTCTCATGCTCTAAACGGAGCGGTTCGTGCTTAGAAATCGCATAACGGATGACATCACCTTCGCTTACTCCGCGAAATTGTGTAACCCCATCCCACTCCGAAATAACAGTGCCATTTGCATAGAACGTTAAATCTGCAGTTAAAGTATCGGCGACAAATGCGCCATTTTCACCCGTTACAATCGTGACACGCTCCTTTAAAGGGCTAAGCCAATTCACAAGGTGGTTCGTAATTGTACCGTCTCTCAACGTGCCAATGATTGCCACCAAATCTTCATGTTTATGACCTGTGCGGTATGCGGTATGAGCCGATACAGATTTAAATTGTTGGTTAGTTAGCCATGACGTAAGGTCTATGTCATGTGTTGCCAAATCTAAAATAACTCCAACATCAGATATTCTGGTAGGAAATGACCCTTGTCGCCGCGTGACGACTTGATAGAGCGCACCAAGTTGTTCAAGCCGGCGTCTCGCTTCTTGTAAAGCTGGGTTGTAACGTTCAACGTGGCCAACAGCGCCTACTAAACCCGCATTATCAAAGGCTTTTGCTAAAGCCTTTGATGTGACCGTGTCATAAGATATTGGTTTTTCCACCATTGCATGAATACCTGCGGTAGCAAGTTCTACACCAACTTCTAAGTGATAAATAGTTGGAACTGCCACAATTGCATAATCAATGCCAACTGCAATTAGTTCGCTAATAGAATTAAAGACAGGGCGCCCTTGGGCGACTTTATGAGTATCACCTGCTGGATCCGAAACTCCAACAAAATCTACGCCAGGAAGTGATGCAAGGACTCGGGCATGATGACGACCTATCGATCCGATGCCAATAAGACCCGCACGCAAATTCTTTCTCATTAGGCTCCTGCACCAGCGATTGAATTAATTACAGAAACAATTGTTTCGAGCTCCCCTTGTGAAAGCGATGGGTGTACTGGAATTGAAAGAACCTCTTTGCTTGCTCGAGTTGTTTCGGGCAACTCTAGTTTCAATCCAAAAGACGCTAACTCATGCACTGGAATTGGATAATACACCCCATTGCCGACACCACGTTTAGTCATCTCATCAGCAAACGCGTCGCGCGAGTGTCCGGGGATGCGAATTGTGTATTGGTGATAGACATGGATTGCATTTGGCGCAACAAAAGGAATTACTACATTTTTAAGATTTTGGTCAAGGAATTTCGCATTACTGCGTCTCTGCGCTGTCCATCTAGCTAATTTAGTGAGTTGCACTCGACCAATCGCTGCATGAATATCAGTCATCCGGGTGTTAAACCCCACAATTTCATTCTCGTAGCGCTTTTCCATCCCTTGATTGCGCAAAAGGCGACATCGGCGTGCGACTTCATTAGAGGCTGTTGAAATCATGCCACCCTCACCTGATGTCATATTTTTTGTCGGATAGAAAGAGAAAGCGCCAGCTATTCCAAAGGAGCCGACGGGCGTTCCCTCTAGTGAGGCCATGTGCGCCTGCGCAGCATCTTCTATTACGAGCAAATTGTGACGTGCTGCAATTGCCATAATTTGATTCATTGCCGCTGGTTGTCCGTACAGATGCACAGGTTGAATTGCACGGGTGCGAGGTGTAATAGCAGCTTCAATAGCCAAAGGATCTATATTGAAAGTTAAAGGATCGATATCTACAAATACTGGGGCTGCCCCAGTTAGCGCTACGGTGTTTGCAGTCGCAGCGAAGGTAAAGGAAGGCACTATCACTTCATCACCTTGCTTAATTCCTGCTGCAATCAAAGCCATGTGCAAGCCCGATGTTCCCGAGTTAACGGCGATGCATTGTCGGCCAGCAACAATTGTCGAGAATTCATTTTCAAAGGCTGCAACTTCAGGACCTTGCGCCATCATCCCTGATTGTAGAACGCGATCAACTGCTGAACGTTCCTCTTCACCAATTAGTGGCCTTGCTGCTGGAATAAATGCGCTCATCGAGTGACTTCCACAAGTGTGTCGGTATCACATTCCAAGTAGCGAGCTCCGGTTTTAGGACAAACGAAATAGCCAGCACCTTCACTAAGTAACGGGACTCCTGACTTTCCTACCCATCGAACTCGCTTTGCCGGGACACCTGCCACGAGAGCAAATGCGGGTACGTTATTAACAACAGTTGATCCTGCCGCGACAAGAGCCCACGCGCCAATCTCCACCGGTGCAATACAGATACTTCCAGCTCCGATAGATGCGCCTTCGCAAACCTTTACGCCAGTTGCTTGCCAATCGTCAGTATCCTTTTGGGATCCATCTGGATTAACTGCGCGAGGGTACTGATCGTTGGTTAGAATAACGCCAGGACCAATGAAGACGCCGGCTTCTAGAATCGCTGGCTCATAAACAAGCGCATAATTCTGAATTTTGCAGTTGGCATCGATGCGTACGCCAATTCCAATATAAACCCCACGACCTATGATTACGTTTTCTCCAAGTTGGCAATTCTCACGGATTTTTGCGTAATCCCAGATGGCGGCGCCTTCCCCTATCTGCGCGCTAACTGCAACATCGGCGGTGCAATGAATAAGAGGCATAGCCTAACCCTACCTTTCCACGCACCTAAATCCTGCCTTTGCCTGCTGTCTCACTGTCGCTAGTTGAAGCAGCAACAGAATCAGAAGGACTACGTCCACCACACCAAAGGAGGTGAAGCATTCTTCGCCTGCTTTGGTGATACGTCGGGAAAGAAGGATCACTCTAATGCGGCCGACTTCGTCTAAAGTTGTATCACCATGCGAATACTACAAGTTATCCCTAGTCTATCAAAGGGCGGCGCAGAGCACGTTGTAGTTGAACTTTCAAATGCCTCGGTGGATTCCGGGGACGAAATCACAATCCTGTTAGCTTACCCGGTCGATTACGATTTGAATCAGCGATTTCTAAGGAGCGAAATCACGGTTTACTTTCTCTCGCCCAAACAAATAAGTCGATTGTTTCAATACATCAAACTTCCTTTTTGGGTTAACAAAAACTGGAGGTTCCTAGATGGCTTTGATGTGATCCATTGTCATCTTACATTTGGCCTAATCTTCGGATTGATCGTATCCCTACGACGAAAAATCAGTGGAGCCAGAAAGCCGAAATTGGTCGCAACTTGCCACATGGTCGGCGTGGGAGGAAGTTTGGAGCGATTCAACCGAGCCTGTTCTTATTGTTTTGACTCATTCGTTCTGATGGCACTCGATAGCAAATGGCGAAAATTCATAACAACGTCCAAGCGAACAAACATTCATGTTGTAGCCAACGGGATTTCGACTAGTAAACCTATAAGCCGATTGAAAAGGCGGGCAAAACCAGGGCCGGTAGTAGTCGGAACAATTAGCAGACTTGAATCGGAACGAAGGCCATTGCTTTTCCTAGAGGTCTTTTCAGAAATTTTAAAATCGGATTCGAAAGGTGAGTACAGATTCATTATTGGTGGTGACGGCGAGGAAAGACAAAAACTCGAATGCTTATCCGCGGAGCTAAACTTGGATAGCACCTTACTCTTTACGGGACTTGTCAAAGATCCCGACGAGCTTTTTTCCGAAATTGATTTATATGTTACATTAAATGTAGAAGGTATAACTGGTATCGCCGGATTAGAAGCGGTCTTTGCAGGTTTACCAGTAGTAGCAATTCAGCTCTCGTCTGAATATTCAATGGGAGATTCAGATTGGATCTGGTCAAGTAGAGACCCCAAACGCGTGGCTGAAAAAATATTGGAATTGGCTAAAGACCCAATTGAAACTCAAAAATTGACTTCAAGACAGCATATCTACGCCGACAACGAGTACTCCACCAAACGCATGATGGACGGATACAACAAAATTTATAAAATTTGAAGTAGTTCGACACATTTAGTTTGATATGTACTTGAAAGAGATTAAAGCGGGAAGGTTGCTTTGTCTTTTTAACTCTGATAGGAAGATTAAACAATCGAGGACTCTTCGATCAGTCGCTCGGCACAAGTAGAGGTAGAAAAGATTCCGCACTAGAGAATGAATTACATATCAGATTTAGTCACTAAAGTTGTTAGACCGTTAGAAAATGCTTCTTAATTTTCTTTCAATCTTAAATCACTGAATATCAATCTTTGTTCTTGAATCAATTTTTCAGGATTCATTAAATCCATCGTCCAACCACGGGCGGCGTCCCCCATCCGCTTAGCTTCCGCTCTATTATTAAACATGTAATCTCCAGCCTCCGCCATAGCCTGGGTATCAAGGTATTTCACAAGAATGCCCGTTTCACCTGTTTTCACAATCTCTGGATGGCAATCAGTGTCGTAGGCAACGATCGGCAGTCCAGCCAATGCAGCCTCTGTGAGTGCTCTCCCCATAGAAGGTGAGAGAACTAAATCCATATGAGGAAGCAATCTTGAGAGAGTTTCTTGATCAACGTTGCCAAGAAAATGAATTCGGTCGTCTATACCAAGCTCACGACTCAAATCCATCAACGAGTTTTTCTCACTTCCATCTCCAAAAATATAAAGGTGTGAATTAATCGAACACTTGATCCCTTTAAAAGATTTCAAGGTATGGTCAACAATTTTTAAGTTTTCAAGTCTAGAAACCGTGCACACCTTGTAGCCCTCATGATCAATTAAGGCTAGGCCTTCAGGAGGAAGAGTTCGACTCTCCGGTTCGGCAAAGTGTCCCGGATAAATCGCATTCCCCAGACGGAAGTATTTTACATTTTCTTTCTTCGCGCCATAAAGGACCGCATAATTGAAGTTGTCTTCATTCTGAACAAGAGCGCAATCTGCACGCTTCATAAGAAACCTTTCGCAAGTCTCCTCCATTTTCACACTTCTAAATACTCTGGGTTGAAGGGGCGCTCCTGTGTATTTTCTAATGGTTTCTGGGTTGCCCCAAGAACCTACAATGAATGGAATGCGCTTAATTCGCGTTAATAGAAACCCAAGCAAGCCGTTGTAGCGGGGATCTTCGGCGCGAATAAGTAGATTTCTCTCTCTCCAAGATAATTTTATTAGATGAAGAATCAAACCAATTTGAGAACTAACAAAGTTCAGTGCCGGAAATTTCCTCAAATGCCAATATCTACCAAACTTCGCCTCGATAAATATGTGTGTTGGCGAATGTCTATATGTCGCAATTTTCCCGTATCGCTCCCTTGAATTGATATCGAATTCCACCGTCGCAGCGGCATGAACTGTATACACTGTGTCGAAGAACCCGCCTAAATCTTTCGAGGTGGCGAAGTCAAGCAGGTTTCTCTCGCATAGCGTTTTATAGGGATACGCAGACTGGATTACGATCAGTTTCAATTTATAACCCGGAACCTACTAAAAAGTTAAGCATCCGACTGAACATTTTCACTTTATCCAATTCTCCTAGGATCAAGTCCAAATCCTCTCATTTGTAGCACAGAATTATTCAATTACTCAAGTATGTCCAACACAATTCATAATGATTGATATAGCGTTCTAAAGACTTTCCGCCCCACATGCGGGAAATCAATGCCATTGCCACTTTGGGAGTTAACTCAAGATAGACTCCTGAGGTGAATCTCTGGGAAATACAAAAGAAGTCATACGACCTGCTTGACAGACGTGGGAAGCGTAAATACTTACTTGCTGTCGGTATTCAAATGTCACTTGGATTGTTCGATATTCTTGGCATAGCCCTTGCAGGCGTAATTGGAATATTGGCTGCGAGTAGCCTGACTCAGACCCCTCTTTCACCGCCAATTAAAGATGCTCTCACGTTTTTCGGTTTATCAAATCAAAATGTCGGAAATCTCATCATATTTCTCTGCATGGTTGCTCTGCTTTTTTTTGTGGTTAAAACCATGCTCGCTCTCTATTTTTCCCTAAGAAGTTTTAGGTTCTTAGCTCATCAACAAAGTCGGATCACCTCCTTACTTATATCAAAAGTACTCAATTCAGAATACAACTGGTTGCGCCATCAAGAGCCGCATAAACTCTCCACTTCACTTATTCTAGGTGTCTCAGCTGCTACGACGAATTCGCTTGGGCAATTCATGTTGATGATTTCTGAATTGGCTCTAATCATTATGTTTGTTTTTATCTTAGTAATTGTCAATCCGCTTGTGGCCATCTTTACGGTACTTTACCTCGCTGTGGTTATTTTCATGTTAAGACAAATTATTGGTAAGAAAGTCTCTGATTTTAATCGTAATTTAGGAGACATGCAGGTAGACAGCCAAATAACTCTTTTCAGTGTTCTCAAACTTTTCCGTGAAATAAGAGTTTTTCGGCGAACTCGTTGGTTTGAAGAAAGGCTAGAAGGACTATCTGAGGAGCGTGCTCAAAATTTTGCAGGCGATATGTGGATCCAGCAAGTGCCGAAATACATGTTGGAGATTGCAATGTTGGTTGGCGCCACAGGCTTACTCGCTGCAGGTAAGGTATTTACTAATTCTGAACAGATTGTGCCGGTCCTCGCAATCTACCTAACGGCTGCTGGGCGAATATTTCCTTCGCTCCTTCGGGTTCAGAGCGCCATCTTCAGCCTACAAAGCCGTCAGCACTATGCGACCATGGCGCATGAACTACTTGCAAATCTTGCATTAGTAGAGCGAGATTCCACTTACCTTAAATCCCAGAGCTCTGTTAGCAACGATGAAGTAATCTCAATCAAAACAAATCCTTCTCAAGGCAAGGTGAGAGAGTTTACAACTTCCTCGGTCGAGTTAGAAAAGGTGTCTTTCCGCTTTCCCGATTCTGAAATAGATGTCTTAAAAGATTTGACATTCCGAATCCAACCAGGTGAGAGAGTGGCCATAGTAGGCCCGTCTGGCGCTGGAAAATCAACTTTGTGCGACATATTTTTAGGGCTCTTGAATCCCACAATCGGAGAGGCTCTAATTGGAACCCAGCCTGCCGCAATCTGGGTAAATGAAAATCCTGGAAAGGTCTCATACCTTCCGCAAGAGGTAACACTAACTAACGGGACTTTGCTCGAAAACGTTTGCCTCGGAATCGAAAGATCTGAAATCGACTGGGCTGCATTTTCCAGGGCCGTGGGAAGGGCGCAACTAACTGAAGTTATCGAACAGTTGGGAGATGGGATAGAAACAAACCTCGGAGTGGGCGGCACATCGTTGAGTGGGGGTCAGAGACAAAGAGTGGGTCTTGCTCGCGCACTATATACAGAACCGGACATCTTGATTATGGATGAGGCCACAAGCGCCCTTGATGCAGAGGCAGAATTTGAAATAATGAATGCTTTAGATGACTTGGGTCTTCATACAACCGTGATTACAATCGCCCACCGACTGAGTTCTATTCGGAAATTCCCCCGGATCATCTACCTAGAAAGTGGATTAGTTCTTGGAGATGGAGATCTGTCTCAAATAAGGAAGCAGATTTCTAGATTCGACAATCAACTCAAGTTATCGGGCATTTAGAAAAAGTGACTTCAGCAGAATGTTGATAGATATTGGTCCTTATGATTTTCTTTCAGAAGTTAGAATTTCTAGAATATGAAGGTCACGCCTAAGCAACCTTTGGTCAGTGTTGGTCTGCCGGTTTACAATGGGGAAGCAACAATAGAGAAGACTATAAGTTCTTTAATGCGCCAAGACTATACAAACTTTGAACTTATTATTTCAGATAATGGCTCAACAGATGCCACGCCCTGGATTGTTGAAAGGCTGGCACAACAAAATCCAAATATTTCCTTATACAGATCTAATGAGAATCGTGGTCTGATTTGGAATTTCAACCGTGTTTTTGAGCTTTCAAATGGCGAATATTTCATGTGGGCATCTCATGACGATGAACATGCCAGTAATTACATTTCGAGGTGTCTGTATGAGATCCAAAGAAGACCAACGGCAGCACTGTGTGCACCAAACACAGTTGCTACTTGGGGTAAAGATCATTCAGAAATCTGGGTTAGTAATTTAGATAGCTTCGCTGACAAGACTGAGCCCAAAACCAGGTATTTAGAAACTCTCAAAAACTTTCCAGCGGTCGCTTTATATGGGGTTTATCGATCATCTTTCGTGAAGAAAACAAATCTGTTACCTAAAGTCATTGGTGGCGATTTACTTTTCATTCAGAATTTGTCCATGTATGGAGATGTTATCGGATTTAATGAAATTCTTTTTACGTACCACCAAAGGGAAAAGTGGAACACTACATCCCAAGATTACCGCGTCTTTCTTGGCAAGGGACCCAAACCCAGATGGTATTCGCCATTTTTTGTCTTCTCTTACTGGCAGATTAAATTAGTGTTTAAAGCATCCTTGAGATTTCCCCTCAAGTGCCATTTGATTTTATGTCTAATTGGATATCAAGCAAGACGGCTACTCCAAAAGATTGGATTGAAACTAATCCGATATCTGGTTCCTTATGCAAATCGGCTAACCTTCGCTACGTTTATGTATTGGAAGTACCTGCACAATCCAAATATCAAAGTTCTGGATTCTGAGAAATTTGAAGAAAGAATTATCAAACCAACCTTGAATCTAAACACTTGAGGGATTTAAAAATTTCGTATTAATACCCCATCTCTGCATTCTCCCATAAGCGAGCGTCTGGCTGATTTCAACTCCATCGCATAATTTGGATTTGCTCGAAGAAATTGATGAACTGCCGTAAATGGATTATTTCCCCTACCCCATGGTCTGTTCGGATAATAGTTCTCTGGCATTTCCTCAACGATTGTGTCTGCGACAATCACGATACTGCCTATAGGAAGCAATGGTGCCAAGGAATTCAGTTCGCTTAATACATGTTCGTGAGAATGATTACTATCGAGGATTAGAAGGCATGGTTCGCTGACATTTTTTATGAAGGTTTTAACACGAATAATGGCAGCATCAGAAGTTGAATCTCCCTCGAATAACTCAATGTCGCCTTCATCTGTCCAGCGTTTTAAAGAACCATGCGCGTGTGGGAGAATTTGAATATCAAGCCCAAGCACTCTGGGTACAGTGCCAATTATCGACATTAATGAAGCAGAGAGCACCAAACTCCCACCGCGCGCCACGCCAGTTTCTATTACACGTGTCGGTTTTAGATTCCACATAATTTCCTGTTGCAAGACAATGTCATCAGGGTGGCGGATTATCGGGACGCCACACCACTCCCATTGATACCCATAATTATGTTTGTTGCTCTCAACGACCAGCTCGATCGCGTGGCTTCTTAACAATTCGTCAGCCCCGAGTTCTTTCCGCCATTTTTCACGAGCATCTAGGAATTCATTAGCATCTGGGACGCTCTGATCATAAGACTTGGCGTTATTCATAACTTCGCCCTCTCTCTTATCGTCTTGTTGATGGCTTCATCTAGATTTGTGTACGTTATGTGGCCAATAGTCTTCTCAAGTTTTGCCATATTGGCCTGAACAATACTTGGCTTTTCACTTTGTTCTTGGAAATTCAGCAGGTCTGGGCGCTCAAAGATGCCGGCAATCTTCCTTCCTAACTCTCGCATTGTGATGCCGACACCCGAGGCCACATTGAATACCCCCGCCTTTTCTGAAACTATTAAGGAGGTCATGATCTGAACTACATCGTCAACATATATAAAGTCGCGGATGTCATCAGGTCTTTGTATTGAGAATTCTTGTCCGGCATTAAGCGTGTCAATCAGCGAGGGAATCAGACGACCAGGGGTCTCATTGTCACCGAACTGGAAAAAGGTTCTAGTCCAAAGAAAAGGTGTGGCTTGGTGCCTTAGAACATTGAGCAGGGCCAATTTCGTCTGGCCGTAGATAGATTTTGGAAACTCGGGACCTAATTCGTCAAAGGGCGCTTGAGACGCCCAATCATATTCAGCGCCGGTTCCAGCTACCACAATCTTCTCGCCACCCCATTTATTGAAGGACTCCACCAACTTTTTACTTGAATCAAGCCACGAAATATTTTTTGGTGACGCCCAGAATGTATTCGGTTGGGTTTCCCACGCAAGGTGTATCAAAAGCTCTGGACGTGTTTGCTGAATCAATGAGTCAACATCTTCGTTGAGCAAATCAAATTTAATATAACTCTGGGCGTCATTAGTAACTTCCGTGGCCTCGCTTCTACCAATGCCAACCACATCGAACCCTGCCCTTGAAAGACTTTTGGTCAGTCGAGTCCCAACTTGACCTGATGAGCCGGTTATCAGAACTTTCTTCATAAACTCTTCATCGGCGGGAATTCCTTATCGCGGCCGGACATGACTTCTGGCTCATAAGGCCATGCGATTCGAAGAGTGGGGTCGTTCCAAACTATTCCTTTTGCCGATTCTGGCACGTAGGGGTTGTCCATAAAATAAAGAAGGGTTGAATTGGCTTCAAGTGTTAAATAGCCATGCGCAAAACCTTTTGGCACAACAATTCCTTGGTACGTTTCTTTCGGGCCCAATTGGATCGAGATGTGTTTTCCATAGGTCGACGAATCCTTACGCAGGTCAACAACTACGTCAAAAACTGATCCCATGATGCACTGAATAACTTTCGACTCCTCGTGCGGCTCCGTTTGAAAATGAAGCCCTCTAAGCGTTCGAGCTTTGGGGTTAATCGCTGCACTCGCTTGATTTAACTTAATGTGCGTATTGAAGTTTGCTTCCTCCCATATACGAAGAAAACTTCCTCGCTCATCGATAGAGGTTGAGGATAAGATTCCAAACACACCATTTATATCAAGAGATATCAGTTCCATTCTAAAAGTATTCCAAACTGGGGATTGCTCGCAGAAACTTTACGTTCAACCTTTTTAAATAGTCCAACTGCTGATTTAACTCAACCGCAAGATTCCAAGGCAGTATAAGCAGAACATCCGGTGGTTTCTTCTGTAAATAATCTTCGCTCACAATCGGAATGTGAGAGCCTGGCAAATATTTCCCTTGTTTGTGGGGATTTCGGTCAACTACGTAGTCAATGCTGCCTGATTTCACGCCCACAAAATTAAGTAATGTGTTTCCTTTTGCGGCTGCACCGTAAGCTGCCACAGTCTTCCCACTTTTTTTAATCCGTTCTAACTCTTCGAGTAGCTCCGATTTTACTTGCTGTGATCTACTCTGCGCTTTCAAAGCTACGTTATCTGACCTTGGATCATGGACACCTTCCTCATATATGCAGTTTTTAACTGAAGCATCTTCTTTCCAGTGAGATTTTGTCCTGCAAACAAATATTCGTAGAGAGCCCCCATGAGTATCTAGTTCTTCAACATTGAAGATCCTCAACCCGTGTTTAGCAAAGATTGGAATGAGACTCATGACATTTAAGTATGAGTAGTGCTCATGATAGATGGTGTCGAATTGATTGAGTAATATTAGATTCAACAAGTGCGGGAATTCAAATGTAACAATTCCATCTTCCGCAAGTAGCACTTCAAATCCCGCTACAAAGTCATGAATATCTGGCACGTGCGCTAGAACGTTATTCGCTATCATTAATCTCGATTTGGTATTTTGTTCCAACAATTTTTTGGCGGTGTCATGCCCAAAAAACTCTACCACCGTTGGAATATCACGCTCTTGTTTTGCGACCTTTGCCACTTCGGCGGCAGGCTCAATTCCAAGAACTGGTATTCCGGCACCCCGAAAATACTGGAGCAAGTAGCCGTCATTGCTAGCTACCTCAACTACTAGATCATCTTCCATTAATCCCAGTTTCTCAATCATTTTTGTGGCGTACATCTGAGAATGCGCAAGCCATGATTTCGAATAAGAGGAGTAGTAGGTGTAATTTTCTGGGAAAAGTGTCTCCCGTGAAGAAATCTCGGGCAACTGCACAAGTCCACAAGAGTCACAGGTACGTGTATGAAGCGGGAAAAATTCCTCTTTCTTGCCCAATTGTTCCAAAGTCAGAAGGTTGTTTGCGATAGGACTTTCACCAAGATCAATGAAGGTCTTACTTAGCAAAGAATCACATCCACGACAATTCACTTATTTTGCATCCATTTCTGTCAGAAAGTTATGTGGTGCACATTAGAGATCATATCAATGAGAACAAAACAAAACAGGAGTCACTTTACGATGATGCCTTGACCGCTTGCCGTTGTCAGGATTTGAACTCCTAATTCTTTAGCTAGTTCGTTAAAGAGTTTATACGTGTACTCAAAACCGGAGTAGGCGTAATCATCGATCAATACGACACCTCCGGGCAGAATCCTATTCCAGAGAATTCTGAGACACTGGGTTTCAATCTCGGGTGCGTTCAAATCAATATGTAAAAGTCCGATCTTTTCTAATTCAAAAGTCATTAGGGTCGCAGGTAGTCTCCCCTTCACCAAATTAACATTTGGAAATTCAAAGAAGTTCTCTTCAACCGCATTAAAGGATTCTGCGTAGTAGATATTTCGACCAAGGGACAAATCCTGCTCGCTTTTAAAATCAGTCGCACTAGATTCGAAAGTATCGAAGAGATAAACCTCCTTCTTGCTCAGATCTGCTTTCATAAACTCTAGCGATGACAATATCGCACTCATTACATACCCTTTACCCGTGCCTAACTCTACGAAAACAGAATCGGGCGGTAATTTAATTGCCTTGTCAGCGCACCAAATGGCCTGATGAATTCTCAATGGAATACCGTAATCAAATCCACCCGCTTGAATCGCTCGCTTCGAAGCTACAATAAACCTCGGGTCAGAAAGAAAACCGAGGTTGTGCATGGTGGCTATGCCATCGAATGAATTCTTATATTTTGGAGATCTCGCTGCTAGATTCTTTAGAATGAGCGCCGGACGCTGGAGGAATTTAGGCAAACGCGAAATTTTTGAATAGGGATAAATGGTGAAGTTAAATGGTCTCTGCACAAGACGACTTTAGCCGCTGTGAGCCGATTTTTGCTTCAATCTCGCGATGATATTAAGTGGCGTCGCAGTTGGGACTTGAACCGAGATCTACGCATTGCGGGTGCCTTATTCTATCGACTGAGCTAAGGAAACGGATCGTGACAGCAAAAAATATTACGTGGTTAGGAGACTTGCGAACCAAATCAGATTGACATTAAGAATTCAATGTCAGACCGACACGCTTCTATTGGGCTAATCGATTTATTTAGTACTTTGTCCCACCACTCAATAGTTGCAACAACAGACTCTTCCTGGCCCCAACGAGAATTCCAATTCAGAATATTTCTGGCGAGACTAGAATCTAGTTGCAGAGAAATTGCTTCAATGCTTTCACTTTGAGAACTATCCAAAAATTCGATCGACGTAGGGGAAGGCCAATTTTCCCTACATATATTAACAATTTCCCGAACAGAAAGACTTCGTGAATCAGGACCAAAATTCAATGCGTCAACAACACTGCCACTGAGAGTCGCCTCGAGAGCCATTACATAACCTCGAAGTGGATCTAGCACATGTTGCCACGGGCGAGTACTTAGTGGATTGCGAATGGGGACCAAATTCTGTGTTGAAAACCCACGTATGAGTTCTGGGACTATGCGATTTTCTGCCCAATCGCCACCACCAATTACATTCCCGGCGCGAACTGAAATAACTTTTGGCCCCCCCGATACTTGGGAGATCTGCTGCCAAGCAGTCACAACAGCTTCAGTCCCAACTTTGCTTGCGCTATAGGGATCTTTACCCGCCAATGGATCTGACTCAATAAACGCAATTCCAGAATTGTTATTCCTGTAAACTTTGTCCGTAGTCACGACAACCACTGCTTGTACCGAATCTGTCTTAAAGGAAGCTTCAAGCACATTTACGGTGCCCGTGACGTTAGTCTCGAAAGTCTCTCGTGGCGTTCTGTATGACTCAAGGACAAGCGGTTGTGCAGCCAAGTGTATCACGGCCGATGGGCGATGTGATGTAATGAATTGCTGCACCAAATGAAAATTTCGAATATCAATCAATGACTCTGTAATGGCACTGGCGCGCCGTGCTCTCGCAAAAAGTGAATCTGTTTCAGGGGCAAGTGATAGTCCAATGACTGGCACATCCAACTGTTCAAGCAACAACGTGAGCCAACTACCCTTAAATCCGGTATGCCCAGTGATTAGTATTGGCCCAGATAATTCTCGAAGACGTTTACCCAAGTTCAAATCCATAGTTAAACAATAGCCCTCTCTTATTGCTCACCCACTTAAGCGATGCTTTCAAGATGAATTAGCCGATACGATACCGCTATGAAGGTCATCATCCTTGCCGGCGGCCTAGGAACGCGCCTTTCAGAAGAGACCGAGCACAGACCAAAGCCGATGGTCCTGATCGATGACAAACCAATACTCTGGCACATAATGAACTCCTTTTCTCTACAGGGAGTTGACGAGTTCATTCTCGCGTTGGGTTATAAAAGTGATGTGATTAAACGTTGGCTTCTTGACCTCAATGAGTTAGAGGGCGATATCACGATCGATACACTGAATCGAAAAGTTAAGCATCGGGGGAAAAATATCCAAAATTCATGGACGGTTACGGCCCTAGAAACCGGATTGAATACACAAACTGGCGGCAGAATTGCGCAGTGCATGAAAGCTTTTCCGGGAGAGCAAGTTATCGCTACTTACGGTGATGGTCTTGCAAACGTATCAATTAAAAACCTACTTGAATTTCATAAGGAACATGGAAAGTTAGCTACTGTCACTGCCGTACGCCCTCCTGCACGTTTTGGACACTTACACATTGAAGGTTCTCGGGTAACACACTTTGGTGAGAAGAAACAATCAGATGCTGGTTGGATCAACGGTGGATATTTTGTTCTTGAGCCAGAAGTCGCTGATTTTGTTTTTCATAATGATGAACCTTTTGAAGCTTACGCCCTTCCAAGGCTTGTTGAGAATAATCAACTCATGGCCTATCACCACCATGATTTCTGGCAACCAATGGACACTCTTCGTGAGAGAAATGAGCTCTCGGAGATGGCTAAAGAAGCGCCGCCGCCATGGTTGAGATTTAACGACATGCAGCACAAGGAAAGCTAAGAATCACGGGGATTATGAGCCTCATTGATCGACTTCTACAAGAGTTTTTGTTTGCGCTGAAGATAAAGCGAGTCAGTTTTTGAGTTACTAAACCGCCCGGACATTAATCCGTAATCGTTACCCCCATGGAATCTCCCTGAAAACGTTTTAAACCCTCTCGATTCAAAAAATCAGTGGTTTGAGCATGGTCGAGACTATTTCCTATAAAATTGACAGGCGGTGCTAACTAACTAGAAACTTCTAATTGTTCACGCGTGAATTAAGATAATGCAATGACTTTAAGGTTACTCAAACAGACCAAAAAAATTCTCATGGAAAATCGATTGATATCTTTCTTTGTTTTTATACACATAATGTTTGCAATATTCCTCGGCCGACTATTTGCTTTTGCCCCTGATGAGGCAGGATACCTTTACACTTTCAATAACATCTATGGCAATAACACAGACCCAAACGCACAATATAGTAGTGGTTGGATTGCTACACCAAAGATATTTTTATGGGTTGCATACCTACCAGCCAAAATTATCAATATATTTGGGGTACCAGATTATCTTTCGATTCGCCTTCTATCTATTTTGCTTGCGGCTATCAGTTTGCATCTGCTTAAGGGAATTCTTGATCGGAGTATGTTTGGTCGTCAACTCTCTCAAAAATCTATTTTTATAGTTTTCTTTATCCCTTCTATATTTCTATGGACGTCAATAGGGTTGCGCGAATCTTTTATTTTCGCCGAAACGACATTCTTTCTTGCTGGACTAAATTTTCTAGTTCAGGAGAAGAACAGAAAGGCATTTATTCTCCTCTTTGCTGGCTCGTTCGGATTACTTTCGACCAAGAATTATCTGTGGGTGTGCTTAATAGCTGCAGTTATTTTGACTTGCATTATTTTTCTGTTTCAAGGAATAGAATGGCAAAAAGTTAGAAATCTGTTAATAATGGCGTTTGTTTTGCCAACCTTAGTTTTTGTTAGCACGACGTCCATATACGCCTTGAGCTTCATCTTCAAAACAAATATTTCGACCGTTAGCGAACGTTCAGGAGAATCAATAACTCAAGTTTATATAGAGGGAACAGATGGCGGAACAGGAACAGATGGCGGAACAGGAACAGATGGCGGAACAGGAACGGGACCTGCCAAGGAACCCCTTATTTTTCACGGTGATTCCACTTTGATCGCATTACACTTTTACTTATTAGATAACCCCAATTCTCTTTTCAGTAAAGCTTTGCAAGTGCTCGGGCTGGATAATAAGATTCAAAGTCTTTGGGATGAAAAAATTCGATCAGGCTCTATTCGAAAAGATAAGGTAGTTGCCGGAGACACCTCTTCTCTTAATGGGCGTATTCTTAAACCAGGCCAGATAAGCAATCCCAAGTCAATGTTCTGGCCAGCAGTTGTATTTCTTTTCGGTCCAATCCCTTTTGTTGACGACTCTGGCATCGCTGTAGGGATAACCTCATTAGAATCGCCGATGTGGTGGACTTTTTATACCCTCGTGTTTATTCAATTTATTAGATTTCGGCGAGTCGGAATCTTCCAGGATCTCCCTATTGTATTTACTTTAGTTTTTCTTATTGGGTTAATAGCACTTAGCGCCTTGGTAGAAGTCAACCTGGGAACCTCCTTTAGACACCGTTCTATTATTTTCGTTCCCCTAGTTTTCTTGTACGTGCGGTTAGTTCAAAGGTCAAAGGAACAAATAGAGTCCGGCAGGGACTGATCTAGGAACCAAGGTGGCTTGGGCCGGGATCGAACCGGCGACCTAACGATTTTCAGTCGTTCGCTCGTACCAACTGAGCTACCAAGCCAACAAAGGTCACGCTAGCAGTTGCCCGCTAGTGCGTATGGCACACAAATAAATTTGCATACAACACCAAAACCTTTGCGACCCGGACGGGACTTGAACCCGCGACCTCCGCCGTGACAGGGCGGC
>Ga0114975_10001201_pt1 | contig 18772 bp, 16 predicted proteins | sample S_130626_EF_Meta_FD_87031 | JGI IMG/M metagenome (GOLD analysis project Ga0114975, IMG submission 87031) | Freshwater microbial communities from Lake Simoncouche, Canada to study carbon cycling - S_130626_EF_MetaG | ecosystem: Environmental > Aquatic > Freshwater > Lake | place: Lake...
CATGCCAGTGTTGGTAGATCCAGTGAAACTCACCTTGCGCACCAACGGATGGCCGGTCAGCACGTTGCCAAGGTCATTGTTGTCAGTGACGATGTTAACGACGCCGGCTGGAACAATGTCTTTGATCAAGGCGGCGAACTGCAGCGTCGCAAGCGGCGTCGTTGCGGCTGGTTTCACAACAACCGTGTTGCCGGTCAGCAGGGCCGCACCAATTTTGTTGACGGCGGTCAGCACTGGGAAATTCCACGGCACGATCGCGGCGACGACTCCGAGCGGCCTGCGATGAAGTTCGATGCGGCGGGCGTCGCTGTCCTCAATTGTTTCGACCGGCATTTCGAGCCCTGCATAATAACGCAGGAAATAAGCGGCACCGCCGACCTCGCCTTGGGCATCGCCGATCGGCTTTCCCTGCTCGCTGGTCAACGTGCGAGCGAGCGAATCGAGATTGGTTTCGATTGCTTCTGCCATCTGGATGAGAACCGCGCGCCGTTCATCGAGCGAGGTCGCAGACCAAGCGGGAAATGCAGCAGAAGCAGCGGTCACCGCAACTTCGACTTCTTCACGCGAGGCGCAGGCACAGGTCGCAAAGACCTCTGCCGTTGCTGGATCGACCACATCAAGCGCGCGGCTGCCGCCTGTCATTTTGCCGTTCACCAGCATTTCGTAGCGCGCTTCCATTTTGGACTCTCCTAATTCCGGTATCAAACAATAGACACGGGGTTTACCAAGGCTAGCGTCAACCGGACCGCAGACATCTTCTTCTTTGCTCACTGCCTTGGCATTTCCATCAGTGCGTTACTGCACTTGTGGCGTCGGTTCGCTGTCGGCGCCAATCTAAAAAGGCCTAACAATATTTGTCAACACGTATGTCGAAAAGGTGCAAAAGCTCTCGCATCGACCTGCTCTCCGGCGCTGGCGTCGATGTTTCACAAAAAGCCGCCAATGCAATAAAATGTGCCTCTTCCTCTGCGAAAACTGCAGATGCTAGGCATGAGTTCACGGCATGCAGCATGTCCCTGGGTGGCGATTGCACCCAACGGGCTCGGGTAAATTCAAATGACCAATCAACAACAATGTTGACATTTTAAGCGAACTGAGCGACCGGTTGGTCCCGCGCTGTAGGGCGCGACTCAATAAGTAGCTTGGAGCACGCAGCGCCCAAATGGCGGAGAACGGATCAGCAGACGCCGACTGGTTGACGGCTGCCTTGGCCGCGGCAAATGTGCCAACGCTTGCGTGTGTATTGGTGCATCTTACAGGCGACCGGCGCTGGATTGAGGGGCGATTTGTGCCTTCGCGCGTGCGCGGCATGGATGACAATGACAGCGGCGGCTTGCCGGATGATGTGCAGGATGAAATCCGGAGTGCTGCGAAGAATGCGCTTCTTGCATGGTTAGATGGAACCCCCCTTGCACTCGCGAACCCGTCGGATGACCTGCTTGTCGAGATGATGAGTGTCTCGCTGGGCGAAAAAGTGCCCGCCGACTATGCGCCTATGCTTCGTAATGATCTGTTCGTTTCGCCCGCGTTGGAGGCGGTGCATAGCAACGTTACGCCGCCAAGCGGCTTCTCCGCGCTTATCATTGGTGCTGGTATTTCAGGCCTATGCGCAGCGATTCAACTGGCCGAAGCGGGCATTCCATATACCATTGTAGAAAGGCGGAGCGAGCTCGGTGGCGTTTGGTTCGACAATCGCTATCCTGGAGCGGCGTGCGACGTACCGAGCCATCTCTATTCCTTCTCATTTGCGCCCTATGACTGGTCCCAATTCTTCGCGTCTAGTCAGGAGATCCATGCTTATCTCGGTAAGGTTGCCGACGGTCATGATGTCCGGCGGCACATCCGTTTCGGCCAAGAAGTAACCGAGGCGCGGTTCAATGAAACGAGCGGCGAATGGGAAGCTGACATCGTCTCAGTGTCGGGCGCGAGCGAAACGCTTCGGGCGACGATGTTGATCAGCGGGGTCGGCGCCTTCAACAAGCCTCGCATTCCTTCAATTCCAGGAATCGATAGCTTCAAGGGGCCGAGCGTTCACACCGCGCAATATCCTGATGTGGGGCTCGACCTTGCGGGACGCAATGTCGTGCTCGTCGGCAACGGCGCGAGCGCGATGCAGGTCGCGCCCGCTATTGTTGATCAGGTGGCTTCGCTCACCATTGTTCAGCGCACGCCGCAATGGGCGTCGCCGTTCCCGAAATTCGGCCAAAATATTGCTTGGCCGCTTCGCCGCCTGATGGAGGAGGTCCCGCTCTATCGCCTCTGGTATCGGCTACGTCTGAGTTGGGCATTTAATGACAAGCTTTATGAAGCGCTGACCAAGGACCCCGATTGGGACGGCAAGGGTCTTTCAATCAACGCGATCAACGACTTGCACCGTAAAGGGCTGACCGCATATATCATGTCCGAACTTGGCCATGCGCAACATCTGCTGCCGGACGTCCTGCCGGACTATCCGCCGTTCGGGAAACGGATGCTTCTCGACAATGGTTGGTTTCGTACATTAGCGCGTGACAACGTGACTTTAGTGACCGGCGCGGTGTCCGCAGTGCAGCCTGAGGCACTCGTCACAAGCGACGGCGCGGTGCACAAAGCCGATGTGATCATCTGGGCGACCGGATTTGACGTCGTCAATCTGCTCGCGCCAATGAAGGTCGTGGGTGTCGGCGGACGCGAACTCCATAAGGATTGGGACGGGGATGATGCGCGTGCCTATCTTGGCACCGTGGTCCCGGGCTATCCCAACTTCTTCTGTCTTTACGGCCCCAATACCCAGTTCGGCCATGGCGGCAGTCTGATAACAGTGCTTGAGCGGCAGATGCATTATGTCATGTCGCTGCTGCGCGAGATGTTCGCGTCCGGCTTCACGCAGGTGGAGGTGCGTCAGGATGTGCATGATGCCTATAACGCCAGGGTCGATGCGACGCACCAGCAGATGGTGTGGACCTATCCCGGTGTTGAGAGCTACTATAAGAACAGTAAAGGGCGGATTGTCGTCAACAACCCTTTCCGCATATTAGACGTTTGGCAGGCGACGGAAGTGGCTGATTTGAAAGAGTATCATTGTTCCTCCGATGCCCAGCTATTGGCCCGAGCTACTGCACGATGACCGACGCCATTGTCGAAATTGAACAGATCGATGCAACGCTTGTCATCGCGATCAACCGGCCTGCGCAGCGCAATGCTGTCAATCAGGCAGTATCGCTCGCTATTGCGCAGGCACTCGACCGGTTGGATACTGATCCGTCTTTGCGTGTCGGGATTATTACCGGGCGCGGTGGCTCCTTCTGCGCGGGAATGGATCTCAAAGCATTTCTAGACGGCGAACGGCCGGAGTTAGAAGGGCGTGGCTTTGGTGGGGTAACGGAAGCACCGCCGAAGAAGCCTCTGATCGCCGCAGTTGAGGGCTTTGCGCTGGCCGGCGGATGCGAACTGGCGCTAGCGTGTGATTTGATCGTTGCTGCCGAAGACGCGTGGTTCGGCCTTCCCGAGGTGACGCGCGGGCTCGTTGCCGGATCGGGGGGGCTCGTTCGTCTTCCGCGCCGCATTCCGCCTGCCATCGCGCTAGAATATGCGCTGACGGGCGAACGGATGAGCGCTCCGATTGCCAATCTCTGGGGGTTGGTCAACCGGATCGCGCCTGCGGGCAAGGCGCTGACGGAGGCACTTATACTTGCAGGACAGATTACGGCGAATGCACCGCTGTCAACCTTGATGACGAAGCGCATCATTCGGGAGTCGGCAAGTTGGGCCGAAGAGGAAATCTGGGATCGGCAGCGCCCGTATACAGAATCGGTGCTTTCTTCTGAGGATGCGCAGGAAGGTGCACGCGCTTTTGCCGAGAAACGAGCGCCCGATTGGAAGGGTCGATGAGCCAGCGCGTTGCAGTTGTCGGCGGGGGCACAATGGGTGTCGGCATCGCCTATGTGTCTGCAATGGCGGGTGGGCATGTCACGGTCGTTGAGCCTGACGACGCGCGCGCCGCGATTTTCAACAAGATCGTGGGCGAAACCATCCAATCATCGATCAACCGGGGCAAGCTTGATGTTGCGGGCGGAGAGGCGCTCATCGCGCGGATTGTCCGGATCGCGGATGTTGATGGCATCCCCGACGGGTTGGACATCGCAATAGAGACGGTGCCCGAAAAGCTGGAACTCAAGCTCGACACTCTTGCCCGCATTGCGGCGCGTGGTCCGAAATTGATTGGCAGTAACACCAGCGCGATGTCCATTGACAGGCTAGCTGAGGCGCTGCCGGATCCGAGCGCCTTTCTCGGTATGCATTTCTTCAATCCCGTCTGGTCTCTCCCCTTAGTCGAATTAATCCGGGGCGAGCGGACTTCTGAAGCTGCTCTTGAGCAGGCACGCGCATTCGTAACTTGGCTCGGTAAGCAATCGCTCACGGTTCGCGACGTCCCGGGCTTTGCCACAAGCCGGCTCGATCTGATCGCCAGCCTTGAAGCGATGCGGATGCTCGAAAGCGGCGTCGCCAGTGCCGAAGATATCGACCGTGCAGCGGTGCTCGCTTATCGGCATCCGGTCGGGCCACTCAGGCTAAGCGATATTGTCGGGCTAGACGTCCGCCTTGACATAGCGCGCACACTGCAAGCCGCTCACGGTGACCGGTTTGCGGCACCACAAATTTTGATCGATATGGTCGGTAAGGGCAAACTTGGGGTCAAATCTGGCCAAGGCTTTTTTGCTTGGCCGGAATGAATGGAGAGTAGATTGATGTCGTCGGAACTGTTTCAAAACTCGCTCTGCGACACTGCTGAACACCATCGTGATTTGCGCGATGCGGTCAGCAAGCTTGTCGGTAAGTTTGGCCGGAAGTATTTTCAGGACGTCGTCAACAAGGGCGAGCAGCCGACCGCTCTGTGGTCGGCGCTGGGCGAAGCTGGGTTTCTGGGTGTGCACGTGTCTGAGGCCTACGGCGGCGGTGGCGGCGGTCTGGCCGAGCTCAACATCTGCATCGAGGAAACCGCATCGCACGGCTGCCCGATCCTCTCAATGGTCATCTCCTCGATCACCGCACCTATCATTGCAGCTTGCGGCAGCGAGGCGATGAAGCAGGAATGGCTGCCTGGCATCGCCAGCGGCAAGCGCAAGATGTGCTTCGGCATCACTGAGCCGAATGCCGGATCGAACACCCACAAGGTCACCACCCATGCGGTGCGCAAAGGCAATGGCTGGGTGATCAACGGTGCGAAATACTGGACCTCGGACATCGACCAGTCGGACGCGGTCATGGTCGTGGCGCGTGACGGCGTGCCGGTGACCGATGGCTCGCGGCAGGGCCTGTCGCTGTTCGTGGTGCCGACCAACACGCCGGGCATTTCCATGACCCAGATCGATTCCGCCCTGCGCACTTCCGAAAAGCAGTTTTCCGTGTTCTACGACAATGTCGAAGTGCCCGACGAAGCGCTGATCGGTGAGCCGGGGGCGGGTCTGAAGCAAGTGTTCTCGGGCCTTAATCCTGAACGTATCGCGGCCGCTGCGATCAACAATGGTATCTCGCGCTTCGCCATCACGCAGGCCGCGCAATATGCCAAGGATCGCTCGGTTTGGAACACGCCGATCGGCGCGCATCAGGGCGTAGCCCACCCGCTGGCCGAGGCCTACATCAACGTGCAGGCCGCCCGCTTGCTCAATGCGCGCGCCGCGCAACTCTGCGATGGTGGGGAAGATGCCGCCGAGACCGCCAACATGGCCAAGTTCGCCGCAGCGGAATCCTCCTTGAAGGCGCTGGATCAGGCGATCCAAGTCCACGGCGGCAACGGGCTTTCGAACGAGTATGGTCTGTCTGATCTATGGTTCATCGCGCGCCTGCACCGCACCGCGCCAGTGAGCCGCGAGATGATCCTCAACTACGTCTCGACGCATAGCCTGGGATTACCGAAGAGCTATTGATATGATGGGCGACAGCATCCTCAATTTGGTCCGAAACCACGCGGCACAAACACCTGGCGCGCCATGCCTCTCGTTCGAAACGGAGACGCTCAATTACGGTGATATGTTCAAAAGGTGCCGCCGTGTCGCCCAAGCTTTGGCCCAACAGGGCGTAAAAGCCGGAGACCGTGTCGCAATCCTCGCGCGCAATTCGCCGGCCCAATATGAATTGCTCTTTGGCTGCGGTATTATCGGCGCGATCCTCCTGCCCGTGAACTGGCGGCTCGCGCCCCGCGAAGTAGCGGACATACTGGCCGATGCGGAACCAAGCCTTTTGATCGTCGAAGGTGATTTTCGCGACTTGCTCGCTGAGGCTGAGATGCCGATTGAGACGATGGATTTGCATGCGGACTATCCAGCGTGGCGTGAAGCGGCATCGGCAAAGGCTCCAGAGCAACCCATTACACCCGACACACCCGCGCTGATGCTCTATACATCAGGTACAACAGGCCGTCCGAAGGGTGCAGTGCTCAGCCATCGCAACCTTTCTTACATGAACCGCATGGCAGGCGAGTTGTGGGATTTCCCTGCGGATGGCGTCAATCTGGTCGCGATGCCGCTCTTCCATATTGGCGGCATTGGCTATGGACTGTCGGCATTCGGTCGGGGCGGACACACGGTTTTGATGCAGCAAGTCATCCCGGTCGACATTGTCGAAGCGATCCGCCAACACCGCGTCACCCACGGCTTTTTTGTTCCCACTGTTATCCAGATGCTGATGGAGGTTCCCGGCGTCGCGGAAATGAACATGTCGAGCCTGAAATGTATGCTCTATGGCGGCGCGCCGATAGGGGAAGCGGTCCTCAAGCGGGCCATGGAAATGTTCGGCTGTGGCTTTATCCATTGTTACGGAATGACCGAAACAGCCGGCACGGTGATCACTCTGGTGCCCGAGGATCATGATCCCGGTGGGCCACGCGCGCACCGGCTGCGCTCATGCGGTTTGCCAATGCCCTGGGCGGAACTTGCACTCATCAATCCTGAAACGGGCGAGGCAGTTTCAACAGGAGATGTGGGCGAAATCCGTATCCGTTCTGCGGTCAATATGCTCGGATATTGGAACAAACCTGAAGAAACCGCGAAGACGATCACGCCCGATGGCTGGCTCTGCACCGGGGACGCGGCTTATCAGGATGCCGATGGCTATGTGTATATCCATGATCGGTTCAAGGATATGATTGTGTCTGGCGGCGAGAATATCTATCCCACCGAAATTGAAAATGTCCTGTTTGAACATTCCGGTGTCGCGCAGGTCGCGGTGATTGGTGTCGCGCATCAACGCTGGGGTGAAACGCCCAAGGCATTCGTCGTTGCACGCGAGGGTGCGCGGCTTAGCGAAGCCGAGCTGATCCAATTCACCCGTGACCGGCTGGCGCATTACAAATGCCCGACGTCGGTGGCTTTTGTGGCCGCATTGCCAGTGAACGGCGCGGGGAAGATCCTGAAGAAAGAAATGCGCAACCCTTTTTGGCTGAAAGACAACGCATGAGTATCGGTCCATCGGCCCAATTGCTGCGCGGCTTTGCAGTCGATTTTCTCACTTGCCACAATGTTGCGACAGTCGAGACGATTATGGAACCCGATTATGCACTGAGCATCGGCGGGTTTCTGTTGGCCGGGCGGGATGACAGATACCTTCCTGCAACTGCTGCGCAACTAGAGCAATTTCCCGGCCTGTGCGTCACTGTCCATGACACGGTGATCGGACCGGATGCGGTCGCGATGCGCTTTACCGAACATGGTGCGTCTCACCGACATGGTGGTCGCCTGTCCACATGGGGTGGGGTCACCCTGTTCCGCATCAAGAACGGTCGCCTGCATAAGGGCTGGGCCGAAGAGGATTATTACGCACGCAAACGGCAATTGGCTGACGCAACCTGCGATGTCGTGAAGTCACCGCACCCCGCCCCTTGGGATGCGCCATGTGAGGCACCCGACACGGCGGTTGAGGCGCTGGCCCTTGAATGGCTCGTTACTCCTGCCAGCTGGACCGACACATCACGCATTGATGAAATTAGTGCAGAGGGACCGCGCTTTGCCGACCTCCTGATGATTGATGCCGTTACGATCAACCAGCTCTTCTCGGCCGGCCAGCGCGGCGCGTTCCACCTCAGCTGCACCGGTACCTACACTGGTGGCTTTGAGGATATTGATCCAGCACGAGCGGGCCAGAGCGTCACCCTCCACCTCTCAGGGATATTCGACGTTGCGGGTGGCAAAGTCGCCTGCGTTCAGGTGACCGCCGACCGGCTGGGCCTTCACCGTTCTTTGATGGGACCCAAATGAGCAAGATCATCATCACCTGCGCCGTGACGGGCGGTGCGCATACGCCGACCATGTCTTCCGCGCTGCCCTGCACACCCGCCGAAATTGCAGAACAGAGCATTGCGGCGGCTGAGGCGGGGGCCGCGATCCTCCATCTCCATGCGCGGATGCCCGAAGACGGCAAGCCTACCGGTGATCCGGAGGTTTACAACCAGTTCCTTCCCGTCATTAAACAACGCACAGATGCCATCGTCAACATCACGACCGGGGGCTCGGCGACGATGCCGCTGGTCGAGCGGTTGCGAGCCGCCGTGCGGTTCAAGCCCGAAATGTGTTCGCTTAACATGGGCACGATTAACTTCGCCATGTTCCCCGCCGCCAAGCGGATCGGCAGCTGGAAGCACGAGTGGGAGAAGGACTATATCCTGGGGTCAGACGACTTCATCTTCCGCAACACATTCCGCGATATCGCCACGATCTTAGAGACAATGGGCGAGGCCGGCACACGGTTTGAGCATGAATGCTATGATGTCGGGCATCTTTACAATCTTGCCTATTTCGTTGACTCTGGGGCGGTCAAGCCGTCGTTCTTTATCCAGATGATCTTCGGCATTTTGGGCGGCATTGGCCCCGATCTTGAAAATCTGATGTTCATGAAATCGACTGCAGACCGCCTGTTTGGCAAGGATAGCTTCCAATGGTCGGTGCTCGCGGCGGGGAAACATCAGATGCCGTTCTTGACGCAAGCCGCGCTGATGGGTGGGCATGTCCGCGTCGGGCTAGAAGACAGCCTGTTCATCGAACGCGGGCAGCTTGCGGTCTCCAATGCGCAGCAGGTTGAGAAGATCGTGCGGATCATCCGCGAAATGGGCCATGAGCCCGCAACCCCTGCAGAGGCCCGCGCGATGTTGAACCTCAAGGGCGGCGACAGGGTGGAGTTTTAGGCTATGGCACGGACGATTGTTGATCTTTCCATCTATCTCGAAAATGACGTGGTCTCCGATCCACCACCCTATCAGCCCAAGATCGAGTATATTGATCACAACACCTCTATCCCGTCACTGATCAACTTCTTCCCCGGCCTCAAGCCTGAAGACCTGCCCGACGGCGAGGCCTGGGCGATTGAGAAGGTCGAGCTGATCACGCACAATGGCACGCACCTCGACGCGCCCTATCACTTCGCGTCAACGATGAATAAGGGCGAGCGTGCGATCACGATCGATGAAGTCCCGCTTGATTGGTGTTTTCAGCCCGGCGTGAAGCTTGATTTCACAGCGCTGCCCGATGGCTATGTCGTCACCGCTGCCGATGTCGAGGCCGAGCTCGCGCGCATCGGCCACACGCTGTCGCCGCTCGAAATCGTCGTGGTCAATACGGCGGCAGGCAAGCGCTATGGGCGGGACGACTATGTCACCGCGGGCTGCGGCATGGGCTATGACGCGACGATGTACCTGCTTGAACGCGGTGTGCGGCTGACCGGCACCGACGGTTGGAGCTGGGACGCACCCTTCGTCCATACACGTGAAGCCTATGAAGCGACGGGTAATGCCGGGCTCATCTGGGAAGGCCATAAGGCTGGGCGGGATATCGGATATTGCCATCTGGAGAAGCTCCACAATCTCGAAGTGCTCCCGGCGACGGGGTTTACGATTGCGTGCTTTCCAATGAAGATACGGGCGGCGTCGGCAGGGTGGACGCGCGCCGTTGCAATATTTGAGGGGTAGCCCCCTCAAACAATTTTTTCCGCCAGATCAAACATGAACGGGGCGGTTTCCTTAACCGAGGGGCGGTCGCGGTGGCGCGCTTCAAACCGTTTCAAATTCGGATACAGCACATTCCACGCATCCATATCAGGCGCATAGGTCTGCCAAGCTGGGATCAACTGTGACTCGATCACTGTATCCTGCATGCCCAGCAGCGCAATCACCGCGATGTCCGCCAGTCCGAACCGATCGCCAACAACGAACTCCCGGTCTCCCACGCGGCGATCAAGATCGGTCAAGCCGCCTTTGACTTTGCGCAACTGGCGACTGGCCCATTCAGCGCTGATATGTTCACGCTGCATTTCCCAGAAGAGCAACACCGTCGCGTCGGCCACGCCCTCGGCAATGGTGTGGACCAGCTTCGCCTCCATCGCGAGCGTGCGGTCGGCTGGGAGCATGGACGGTTCAGGATATTGATGCTCAAGCCATTCCATCAGATAGGTCGATTCAAACACTGGATCGCCGTCATCGGGGATCAATATGGGTAGTTGCTCAAGCGGATTATAGAGCCGTGTCTTAGTGTCGGCGTGCCAGGGCACTTCATTCTGAACTGTGAAGGGAATCCCCTTTTCGATCATTGAGATGCGCACTTTGCGAGCGAAGGGGCTGGGGGTTGCACTAATCAATATCATAGGGTTTCTCCTTCAATTCATCAAAAGTCCAGCCGGAATGGTCGACCAGAAAATCGATGGCGGCAGGTGCGCCGGTTATGGCGGCGACAGCTGCCTTCTCTTCCGATGCGTGCAACCAGCCTCAACCTCCGGTCCGGCGACAAAAAATGCGGTCCGACACCTCTTTCAACATAGATGTTGATTCTTCTGTTTGTCGAGTGCAAACTTGCGATACTCGCATTTGGGGTGGAGCTGAGCTCAGAAACGAAAGTGCATTCGGGCGTCGTGGCGCAGGTTGACTGGCTCGACTTGTCAACGTTGTGGGTATCGCGCGTATCTGGCTTAGGGCCTTTGCTGGCGAATGTCTCGCTGCTCTTGGGATCGGCCGCAGTGGCTTTTGGCCTAAGCGGGCGGTCGGAGATGAAGGGTCAGTTTGACACTGGCCACATTGTGTCGAACCGCGCGCATTTTGGAGAACGGAAATCGATGTAGCTGTTCTCCTGCGCAGGTCGCCATTACGCGATCCAATAGCGGCATTTGTCACGTCAAGACCCTTGGCGATCATTTTTCGGCGGCTCACAAGCCCCTGCGGCACCAATCGCGCATTACTCTGGATTAAAGACGAGTGGCCAGCCAATCGCAAGCCGCAGCCAAAGCTTCATCAGCTCGATCAAGACTGCCGACCATCCCCATGAATCCGTGGTTCATGTCGCCATACCTGATGAGCGTCGAATCTACTCCCGCTTCCTTCAGTTGTCTTGCATAGAACTCGCCTTCATCGCGCAGGATGTCATACTCTGCGGTGATGATATAGGCAGGAGGTAGGCTACCCAGATCGGTCGCACGATTAGGCGAGGCATGAGGGTGAGCTCCATCCGTAGGGTCCTTAAGGTAATGCGACCAGCCCCAACGCATTGCCTCTTCTGTCAGCATCCCGCAGCCTTGTGAGCGCTCGGTATAAGAGGGAGGCGCATCATCGGGGTAGTCGGTGACGGGATAGATTAGGAGCTGCGCCTTGACCTTTGGCCCGCCTTCATCGCGAATGCGCATCGAGGTAACGGTTGCCATCGTCGCTCCCGCACTGTCGCCAGCCAGGATAAGTTGCGTTGGATCGCCGCCAAAGGCTGAAGCATTTGCCGCGATCCAGCGTGCCGCAGCGAGGCTGTCATCTGGCCCGGCTGGAAACTTGTTTTCCGGACCAAGGCCATAGTCCACCGACACGACCACGGCATTCGCCCGCAAGCACAAATGGCGGCACAATACATCATGGGTGTTGACGCTGCAGATCACAAAGGCGCTGCCGTGGAAATAAGCAATAACAGGGAGGTGGGGCGCTAGATCCGGACGGTAGATGCGCACCCGAATTTCGCCGCGCGGGCCGGGTATCATCCGGTCTTCAACATGGGCAACAAACGGCGGCCGGGCTTTGGTTGCCAGTTCCTCATAGATGGTGCGCAGCATCTCGGGTTCGTAAGAATCCATTGGCGGCGCTCCGGCCATGCTATCGATCATAGTCTGGAGTTGGGGGTGCAAAGTCATCCGCGCGGCCCTCCAGCGACATAGAGTATCTGGCCAGTCACAAAGCCGGACCGTTCATCGGCAAAAAAGGAAACGGCATGCGCGATTTCCTCTGGCTGGCCGGTTCGGCCAACAGCGGTGGCGTCAATCTGTTGCTGCTTCATCTCGTCAAACGACATGCCGATACGTTCGGCTATGGCTCTCGTCATCTCGGTTACGACAAACCCCGGGGCAACCGCGTTTGCGGTGATGCCGTAGCGCCCAAGTTCAAGCGCGAGTGACTTGGTAAAGCCCTGCACACCGGACTTCGCCGCTGAGTAATTGGCTTCTCCGACGTTACCCAACGCTGCAGTGCTCGATAGATTGACAATGCGCCCCCAGCCCGCCGCGCGCATATGTGGCTGCACCTCACGGCTCATTAGAAATGTGCCACGCAAATTGACGGTGATCACGCTGTCCCAATCGTCGACCGTCATTTTTGCAAGGCTGCGATCTCGAATTATGCCGGCATTGTTGACGAGTATTGTTGGCTCGCCAAGCGCCCCGACGACCTTGGCAACAGCGGCCTTTACTGCCGCTTCGTCGGCGACATCTGCGCCGACCGCCACCGCGCGCCGCCCAAGCTGGGTAACTGTAGCTACCGTCGCTGCGCAGGATGATTCGTCGAGATCGAGCACTGCTATATCATGACCATCCTCAGCCAAACGCAGAGCTATGCTAGCGCCAATTCCGCGCGCGGCGCCAGTGACGAGTGCAATGCGAGGCGTTGCCATCTCTCAGTCCCCGCTTGGCTCATCCCCATCGCGCTTGGCCTTATAGGCCTCAAGATAGGTTCGATGCGGTTTGAACGGCGCATCGCGCATGCGGACTGCGGGGCGAACGCCGCCTTCACGCCAGACCTTAGTGAAATCATCCATACCTGGGCCAGCAATGCCCATCGCGTCCAGATCGTTCGCCGCTGCCATGCCAGCATGCATGCCTGCGGCTTCAAACCAGCGATTGGTGATTTCCTTGTGACTATAGATCGCGTCGAGTGGAACATTGGCGACACGCTCGGCATATGCCTGCGCTACGGCCTCGAGCTCTTCACGCGGCACCGCTTTGTTGACGAGGCCAAGCTCCTCGGCTTCGGTGCCGGTCATATTGTCGCCAGTGAACAACCATTCCTTGGTTTTGCGCATGCCGAGATGGATCGGCCAGAAGGCAAAGACATGGAGCTCACCCATCGCGCGAGCCTCCGGCTGTCCGAGCAATGCATCGTCAGCCGCAAAAGCAATATCGCATACGCCGACCAGATCAAGTCCGCCTGCGACACAGTGACCATGGATTACGGCAATCGTCGCCTGACGCAGATGGAAGAGCCGCATCCAGCGTTCGCGCGACAGATGGAAACGGTGTCGCGACCAGATTGGAGAGCGGCTATGCGGGCGGCGCTGCTGTTCATTCTGTGCGCTCTCTGCATCCCAGAGATATGAGAATTCCTTGAGATCATAGCCGGTGCTGAAATGATTGCCCGCCGCCTTGATTATCAGGACGCGCGTCTCATCATCATCGTCAAGGTCGTCCATCACCATGTCTAGCTCATCACGGAGCTGCTTCGAGAGCGCATTACCGGTGTGCGGACGGTTCAGCGTCAACGTCGCGATCCGATCCTTTTTTTCATAAATGATGGTTTCGAATTCCATGGCCCTCACCCTTTATTTGAGTCTCGTTCTGAGTGTCAGCGAAACTATCGAAATCGACACAGTTGTCAACATAGACGTTGATCGAATAAAATGGCTAACTTGGAATGACGTGATGCTCCAACAGGAACGACGGGAGCGGGCTTGGTCGGCCTAGCTGCGCACCAAGCGTCAGGCTCGTTGCGTGTCCGGCACTGCCAATTTCTCGTCACATTTCAGGGGACCACTTCAGATGAGCCGCACCATCGAAATGCATGCTCATTATATTTTTTGGTTTGAGCCGATCAGCAACCATGCTGCGGTTCGGTCTTGATTGGCCGCGAATCATCTTGCATATGGGCGTGACGCCGAAAGATAGTTGAAGCAGGGCGTCGAGGAAGGCACCATTCGGCCATCGATCAATACAACCTGTTTCGCGGGTGAGTGCAACACCTTCATTTTCGGCCTTGCTTACCGATGGCTGGTCAGCCGAACCTTTGTCGATCCGTACTCCGTTTTTTACTGCTATCGTCGAAGCACTCTGGAAATGCTTGCAGAATGGCGCGACTAAACGGCGACTTTGTGGATCTAGCCCTCAATCTCAAACCTGATCGCATGCTCATTCCGCATGGCGCGCAACTTTTCCAAAGGCTTCAGTGAACCCCGCCGCCCTTCGGGGCAGGTCCTCGCGTCTAAGGGCTTTGCACCAAGGGCAGTGTTGAAGGGGTGTTGAACCGCCTCCATCGACCCACCGGACCGTTGGGGCTGAACCCTCAGGCTCTATTCTGGCAACAACACATCGTGATGCCGTGTGACCATGTCTGCCAACCATTCTTTCCCAGCCTGCACCCGCGCGAGGCGTTGGGAATCTTTGTGGGTGACCAGCCAGAATCCGCGCACAATCCGCTTGGATGGCAGAACCGTCACAAGGCTAGGGTCTGCATCTCCGATAAAACACGGCAGAACCCCTATGCCCGCGCCTGACCCAATCAGGCGGTGCTGCGCATTGATGCTGGAGGAGCGCATTTTTGGTGCAAGGCCCGGGTGGATCTCATCGAGATACTGAAGCTCGGGAGAGTACAGGAGGTCAGGCACATAGCCGATCAGCCGGTGCCCGAAAGCAAGATCAGCAGGCTGGTTGGGATGTCCGAAGGCGGCCAGATAGGCTGGGGTGGCGTAAAGGCGAAGGGCATAGTCCGACAGTTTCTTGGCCAGCATGGGCCCTGATTTTGGCCGGGAGAGGAGGACGGCGATGTCCGCTTCGCGCTTTGAGGGGCTGAGAAAGCCGCTGGAGGCGACGAGATCGACGGTCAGATCAGGGTAGGCGCTTGCAAAGTCTGATAGGTGCTTGGCGAGAAACCAGCTTCCAAAGCCTTCCGCGACGCTGATCCGCAATGTCCCCGACAGGCCAGCCGTACCGAGGCCGTTCTGCGCTTCGATGTCCCATGCCGCCTGCGCCATGATTTCGGCATGCGCCAGCAGCGCTGCTCCGGCCTCCGTTAGAACCTGCCCCTCGCGTGTTTGCTCAAATAATGTGGACCCCATGGCCGTCTCAACGTGCCGAAGGCGCCGTGCAATGGTTTTGGCGTTCATCCCCAACGCGGCCGCCGCTTTTGTCAGCTGGCCCTTATCAGCAACCGTCAGGAAGATCTGGAGGTCACGCCAATCCATTGTCCGCATAAATTCATTACCCAATAATCTACTAGTCCGCAGGCGGCCTCAACTCTTGGATCTGACGTTCAAGATTGGTCAACAGCGGTACCACCATCGCCTCATCCAGCCCATGGACGTGGCGATTGATGACCATGCCTTCAATTGTTTGTTGCGACAAGGCGGAAGGGTCTTCGACGCCTCTGTGCTTCTTTTCCTTTGGACAAATGTTTGTACCTAACGACATATTGAAATCTCAAACCTGTTCGCATCTTCATTCCGCATGGCGCGCCAACTACCCCAGTATCATCGCCGTTCCGCCCCTTTCGGGGTCGGTGGCGTGTGGATTTAGCAATGGGCCAGCAATCACCGTCACAAAATTAGCCTTAATCGCCTTCGTCAATGCCGGCTGAAATAGCGTCCCTTCCTGACATCCGGCGGCGAGATCGGAATATCAACGCTCTGACACGCGTAGCATTTTAGGGGCGGTGCTGTCATTCCAATGCGAATGAACGTCATCATAAGTCGAGTGCCAATTGCCCGCTGCTGACTGGTTCGGCCTTTTGCCGACGCTTCTGGGCGGCCATCGGCACGCCCGCTTTGCGGCTGCCATGTTTGGCAACAATCTTGCGCGCGTCAGCTTTGTGGTCTGCGCCTTTGCGTATGGTGTAGAGCGCTTCGCGCGCAGCTTTTGCCGCGAGGATATTGTCGACGATGGGGGCTGGATAGGACAAGCTGGCCGCGTCCTCCCAGCGCCAGGGCTCATGGATGAAGGCGGAAGGAACGCTGTGCAGTTCCGGCACATAGGTTCGCACAAAAATGCCCTCGGGGTCATGGTCATAGCCCTGTTTGATCGGATTATAGATCCGCATGGCATTGATCCCCGTCGTGCCGGATTGCATCTGCACCTGTGACCAGTGGATGCCCGGCTCATAATCCACGAACTTGCGGGCGAGGTGAAGACCGCTTTCGCGCCAAGGCAGCCAGAGGTGATAGCTGGCGAATGACATCAGCATGGCGCGCATCCGAAAATTGATCCAGCCGTGTTGATTGAGGGCGCGCATGCAGGCGTCGATGAACGGAAATCCCGTCGCGCCCTCGCTCCAAGCCGTCAACCGCTCGGCATCGGCGCAGTCAGGCCGCAAACCATCATAAGCGCGATGTAGGTTTTCAAATTCGAGACGGGGTTCATCTTCGAGCTTCTGCATGAAGTGGCAATGCCAGTGCTGCCGCCCGCTGAAGGAGCTCATCGATCCGCGCCAGCTTCTGGGATCGGTTGCGTTCGACGTTTTCAACGCCTGCATGCGCGCCCAGGTGGCTTGCGCCACTTCGCGCATGGACATCGTTCCCCAAGTCAGGTGAGGCGAAAGGCGCGAGCTGGCATCAAAGGCCGTGACGGGGCTCGACATCTCATAGCGATAATTGCGGCCGCGTTGCCTCAGGAAGCTGTTCAAAGTGTCCAGCGCGGCTGGCCGTCCACCGCTCTGGCGATAGGGGCAGGGATCTGGCGTAAGCCTCAGATCTTCGCAGTTCGGTATCGAAGTGGGCCAATCCCCTGAAAGCGGCGTGAGCGCTTGCGGCGGCGGCGTGATGGCCTTGGCCATGTCGCGGTCCCAGCTCTGGGCCCAGCCGTTCCGGGATTTCAGCCGACGAATAACTCCGAACTGCCTTGCTTCGTGCCACGGAATGCCTCCCGCCTTAGCCCATGCAGCAACAGCCCGGTCACGCCTGTAAGTCCATCCGTTGCCGGTTTCCTCATGGCTCCACAACGCCGAAATGCCATGGTCTTTGTGGAGTTGCTGAAGGATCGAGACCGCATTTCCGACCATGATGCACAAGGGCTGGCCAAGCGCTGCGAGTGCCTTCTGAAGATCGCAGAGGCATTCTGCGGCGAACGCCCATTGCCGCGCTGATACGTCTGGCTGCGTCCATAGCTCTGGCTCGACAATATAGAGCGGCAGCACACGCCTGGCCTGCGCGGCCGCTGCCAAAGGCTGGTGATCCTCAATCCGCAGATCGCGTTTGAACCAGACGATGTTGAGGAATTGGGTCATGACAAATGGCTGACGTGCCATTTGGTTTGCAATCGCATCAACGCGCTTTCTCCAGCGCGAAATGGATAACTTGCGGCAAGTCTGACGATGACGGATCCCATATAGCCACCGATATCACCGTTGCGCGCAACTGTCAGTATGGGCGTTTGGCCTGCCGCCTTTGCCGCTTGCTACGTTTTTGACGTTCTGGAAAACCGCTGAAGGATCGGACGCTCGAGCGCGAACCACCCGGCAATTCCCAACGCGAGGCCCGCTGAAAAGAGGGCCAAAGTCGAAAAGGGGAGGTTTCTTAGGAATGGCGCCAGAAGCGATATGGCGAAGATGTGCCAAAGGTAGATGGAATAACTCGCGTCTCCGGCGAGCCGCAGCATAGGGAGGTTGGGTAGCCCCCCGTCGCGCTCTATGGCCAACATACCCCAAACGCAGCACACGGCAGGGACTCCGTAGCCGATGATCCTCGGCAGATCGCCGCCCGCGAGCGTCCCCAAAAGGCCGAAGAGCAGCAGCAGCGCGCCGATGCGTCGGTCAGGTGTCTTCTCCAGCGCGACCGCTAGCCAGATGCCTGCCACAAACTCTAGGATGATCGGATTTGTGTAGAATTTCGCAAAGATTGACCCGTCGGCGAACGGACCGAGGCCAGCCAGTCCCACGAAAAGAGCTGTGAGAACCATGGGGATGTACTTGCGGCGAAGACCAAGGCAAGCCGCGAATATGGCATAAAAAACATCTCATAGTTGAGCGTCCAACCGACGATGAGGATCGGATACACCCCGCCTGGGCCCTTATAGGGAATGAAGAACAGAGAGGCCAAGAGATGCCCTAAGTCAGCCACGATTCGACTGGTGAGGCCAAGTTCGGCCAACACAAACACCAAGAGGGAGGCAATCCAATAAACCGGGACAATCCGACGGATGCGATTGCGCAGGAAGGCGAGGGCGGCTGTTTGCTCATTCGTGATCCGCCACATCAGGAATCCCGACAGAACGAAAAATATATCTACCCCCGCCTCGCCGACAATGAACCCCGATTGCGCGTTCACGGCGGCATGGAAAAACACGACCAAGAGTGCGGCATAAGCACGCAGATATTGGAGTCCAACGAACAACCGAAATCTCCTGAGCGTTCAAGCTGCGCAGCCGCCGCTATCTACATGAGTTCGTCTAGGTTTATCGTGAATTTTTGCTCACATGCCGCAGCGCGGGTTGGACCTCGATGCTTTCTCAATTGAGGCCTTTGAGGCCGGAGGCCTGATCGGTTGGTTCCGATGAGGTCGAAACTGCTGGTTTGCGCATGGCATTTTTGTTA
>Ga0114975_10001202_pt1 | contig 18744 bp, 14 predicted proteins | sample S_130626_EF_Meta_FD_87031 | JGI IMG/M metagenome (GOLD analysis project Ga0114975, IMG submission 87031) | Freshwater microbial communities from Lake Simoncouche, Canada to study carbon cycling - S_130626_EF_MetaG | ecosystem: Environmental > Aquatic > Freshwater > Lake | place: Lake...
ACTATGTGAATCTAGACAGATTAATTTTATTCATATTCTCCAGCCGTTACTCTCAACAACACAAAAACCCTTGAGTGCTAGAGAGACTGATTTTAAAAAGAGTGGTTTACCATGGGGGAGGCCGCATGTTTATCCTCAATTTAGGGATAAGGTTCTTTCAATCGCTGCCCCAATTGACTTTACAAATAGACTAGACGGCATAGCTGATGAGCTTTTTGTTGATAGCGGGCACTTAAATATTAAAGGTAATTATATTATTGCAAATAGTATGGTGACTTTGCTAAAAGAAGCTAAATTTTAGATTCGTTTTCGGCACACTGTTATGAAAAAAAATATGTATGATCAGTATATTAATCATTTTGAAGACGCATTAGATCCTATTTTTTGTGATCAAGTTGTTGATTTTTTCAACTCATATTTAGAGAAAAAAATTGAGACGAACTACGGTACTGGAGAAAACACTTCCTCCAAAAAAATTCTTTTAGATAGTCTTTCGGAGTCAGATAAGGGCAATTATCATATTAAAGATTACATATATTCTACAATTAGAAAATTTATAATCGAATCTATAATTCCCAAAGTTTATCCTATAGTCAATTTTGATCTTGAGCCCATTCAAATTAGGAAAATGATTGGTCCTACGCTTAATCACTCTGATAATGTTGATCCAATTAACTTGAATAATAGAATTTCATATCGCGTCATCACAATTCTTGCGAATATTTCTGAATCCTCCGATGTATTAGTTTTTCCTAGGCAAAATATTAGAATTCCATTAAGTAGAAAATCAATAATTGCTTTTCCTCCATATTGGATGTTTGAACATTTTTCTGAATCTACTAAACCAGGTAGGATTACTATCGCTACATGGGTTAGAGAATCCGTATAGTTTTTAGCGAATGCAGTTTTTTCTACGGTCCTGATAGGTTGGTATTATTGTCAAGCTGTCTTCATAGATAGAATTGATTGATATATTTTCCAAATAAATACTGAGGAATTGATATGAACAAGGAGCAAGCTCACAAAGTATTATTTGAGTATAAAAAAGGAACTTCTTTTAAAGAGCTTTCTGAAGACATAAGATCTGATCCAGAGCTGGCTAGACTTGCCGTTGAAAAAGATTGTAAAAATATCAAATATGTTAGTGGTGCGCTATTAAATAATCGTGAATTTATTTTGGACCTTATTGCAAGGACTTATTTCGGCTCAAATGCAGGATTTCTTGCGTTATTACCTAGTCATTACCGCTCAGATAAGGAGATAGTATTATCGATTGTTTCCACATGGGATTGTGAGTCACTTAAATATGCTTCTGACGATCTTAGGAATGATCCAGATGTAGTAATGACTGCTATGTTTAAAAATGAAATTCTTTGGTCCCCTTTAGTTTATGAATTTGCCGGTGAAAAATTACTTATAGATAAAGAATTTCTAGATAAATGTTTGGTTCGGCTTAAATTATTTAGAAGACCTGAGAAAAAAGATATTGCAATATCCCTTAAAAATTGGCACAAGTTGGCTATTGCTGCAAGCAAGGGTGGGGATGCTAAAGATTTAGAAAATATCAAAATTAAACTAAGAAATCTAAAAAAAGATATGCAAAAAGCTTCGGACTCTTATGATCGAGAGCGAGCAAATAAAGTATTAAAAGAAATAATGATATCCGCCTCAAGTTTTTCCAATAATCTAACTGTTATGAAGCAGCTCATTGAAATTGATTATATGCAAGATGACTATGGGGTTTTTCCCCGAGGTAATTCAGTTGCGATTGTTTCGAAAAAGCTTTTCGATGATACAAAATTTGTATCATCACTTATGAAGCTGACAAAGGGAGAGGTGCTTAATAAGTTACCTGATGTTTATAGATCTAATGTTCAATTTATAAAAGAAAATATTGGCGAAAAAACGAAAGCAGATTCTTTAAGTAAGGCGCTTAGAAGTGACAAGCAATTCATGCTCGAAATTGCACAATTAATTCCTGGATATTGTTTTAAAGATTATCCCGAAAAATCTTTTTGGAATAGTAAAGATTTTGCTTTAGAGATTCTAAAGATTAATGGTTTGCTTTTGGAGTATCTTTCAAGCAACCTGAAGGGGGATCGTGATGTTGTATTTGCAGCACTTTCATCGAACTCTAACTCAGTTCTTTATGCCGACCCTAAATTTTATAAAGATCGAGAATATATGGGCTTGGCAATAGAAGGAGAGAGCAATTCAGCAATGGAGAGGCTTAGAGAGCCCTTGATATCTGACGTTAATTTTTTGCTTGAGTCACTATCCAAAATAGAAAGGGATGAGTGGGGAGGGCAATCTAACATAGCCCGTGCAGTATTGAGGTCAGTTCCATTGGCGCTTAGAAGAAATAAACAATTAGTGATTTCCTGCCTGGAATTGAATGGCTGGTCCATAGAGAGTGTTCCCGAAGATATTAAATATGACAAGGAAATTCTTGTAGCTGCTTTTAAGTCAGGCGCAGCGATTTATAGAGAACTTGACTTGCAAAAATTGCTTAGCCTATACAAACCAGCCGAATTAAAAAAAATTATAAAAAATGATTATTACTTAAAGGAAGTTCTTGGTGCCTAAAGTTTTTAGGGTATCACTCCTGTTTTTAAATTGAAGTATATAACTATATTAACGAGCCATTAGTTTTTAATGATCTAAGGGTATAAAGAATGAATCGACATGAAATTGATGAGATTATAAAGCGGTATAAGTTCGAATTAGCGGGCGCTATTTATATTGAGGAGAAATCTTATGGCCCCTCACCATTATTTGAATTGTTTGATGAATTTGAGGGTGGAGCAGCGTCTAAGTTAAATGGTTGGGTGTATCTTTGGGTTTATATCATAAATAATCATTATTATGATATTTGTTATGTTGGTAAGGCTGGGAAAACGATTAAAAATCGCTGTATTCAGCATATGAATGGGGCAAGACTAGGCCCTTCAGGCTCTAACAAGGGTAGATTGAATGCAGTTCGCATGCGTGATTGCATGCTCAATGGCGGAAGAATTGAGTTGTATGTTCGCAAAGCTGGTGAAGTTGAAATTTTGGGTGAAAATATTTGTATTGCCTCATCTGAGGAAGAGGCAATGATTCAAAAATGTATAAAAAAAGGGGCACATTTATGGAACCAAGGTGCTCCAGCCCCAATTTAAATAAATAAAACTCTTTTTAATTGGTAGTTAGTATTACCAAGATGTATTATTTCATGAATGATTGATTGCTGAGGTTTCCTATGAAAATTGCAGGAATAATTTTATTTTTAACTATAAGTCTTACTGCTTGTTCTAGCGCTCCAAATAAATTCTCTGAAAATTTAAATCTAAAAGATCAGGCAATTTCTACAGACTTCACAGATGAGGGTATTAAAATTACCTATTCTTTTACAGGAAAATTAGATTCTATTGAAGTTTATGGTCAAGCTGAGTCATGGAGAGGAAACGTAGAGGTGATAGCTGAAGCCGATGCTATGGCTAAATTGGTCAAATTTGTTAATGGTAAGAATGTTAGCTCTGAGCGTCGAGTAAAGGTTATTAGCCGATCAATTGAAGAGGCGCAGGATAATAAGCTCGATAAATATAAATCCCAGGATGGAACTATTAATGTTACCGATAAGCAAGTTGATTCTGAATCTAGTTTTGATAAGAATCAACAGACATCCCAAGATTCAAGTGCCATGCGTAATGCTAAAGCTCTCAATGAAACAATCGTCACTACTGTGACCAACATAACATCTAAAGGTAGATTAACAGGGGTTCGTAAAATCCGCGACTTTCAGCGCAATGATGGAAAAGTCTATGTTGCAGTCTATGTTTGGAGTGATAAGGATCAGGCTACCTCCGAGTATATCCGCAACAGGATGCAGGGTAAATCTCAGTAGTTATGCGATCGAGCGTAATTGCATTAGGAATTTATTTTTGTTGTTCGATTATTGCTAATGCTCAAAGTTTTTTTACCATAACCCCAAGCCCTCTGACTATTGCTTTGTCTATTGGTCAGTGGCTTGTAAAGGATTCTAAAAAAGTCTATTACGTACAAGTTGAGTCTACTGCAATTACTCCAGCACAAGCTAGAGCTGAGGGTTTTAAGTTGGCAGTTAGCCAGGCCGTAGGAACATTAGTTGTGGCTGAGAGTGAAGTTAAGAATCAGCAAATCATTCGTAATGAAATTATTCAATACTCTTCGGGGTACATTCAAGACTTCAAAATCTTAAGTGAAGCCCAAGTAGGTTCCATGACGAGAGTTGTGATGGATGTCTGGGTTATTGAGAGCAAAATTGCTGATAGGCTTTTAAATATAAGTAAGGCCGATGGCACTATTGAGGGTGAGAAGTCAATAGCACAGTATCGATCTAACTTAAATCAAATGCAATCTGGCGATCGATTGCTAGAAATTATCTTGAACGATTTCCCGGCTAAGGCATTTGATATTAAAATTGGCAGGTCTGTTGTGACAATGCCCGCTAGAGGTATTCAAATTCAAATACCAGTTAGTATCGCGTGGAATAGCCCGTATATTCTCAGTCTAACCGAGGTCCTGGAAAGAGTGCGCCAAGGAAAAAGTGCAAATTATTATAGAGGTCCCGATTGGGCGTCTGTCATTCGATTTAAAAGCAACTCAGACTGGACAATGTCTACGGCCTCTTTTAGAGATACGGTGAAATTAGAGTTGATAGAATCTAACCTAGTTAAGTCCCAACCACTCATTAAACTGATTATCAAAGATGAAGCAGGAAATCCTCTTTTTGGGCAATGCTTTCGTTATGCTGGGCTAACGGGCTCTTATTTAGGCGAACCTGCTCCCATTCTTGGCTACGTAAAAGATCGCTTCGGAAATACTGCTGGTCAATTTTTTAGTTACGGTGGTGAATTCGGCGAAAGAACTAATTTAAAGCCTGCTGACTTTAGTATTTTTGGGGACTTTAAGGATGACATTACTTTAACGGTCGACTTACCTTCAAATATTGCCCTAGAGCGGCTTGGGGTAATGAGCAAAACTAGTGTATTAATAGTGCGAGGTTTGGAGTGCAAATAAGAATCTTGTAAAAATACCTATTTACCTTAATATGTTTTTAGTTTATCAATTGATTACCGTAGGTTAAATATTTATTTTGATACTTTTTTGAAAAAATAGGGATTTATTCTCTATTCAGGGCATTATTTTCAAGTTATATTATTGTTTTAACTTTTAGAATTAATGAGCTTAGCTTATGGCAAAACCCATTATTGTTTCATTTTTAGGCAAGGATTTTTCATTCAATCCTATTAAGGTGGACAGGGTAAAAATTTATGGCGCAAAGAAGCGGGTTGCCCTTGATTCTCAGGGTCGTTTTTGTATGCGTGCTGCGTTAAGCGCAGATGGGGCACATTTAGTTCAAACGGGCATGTCTGCTCAAGGCTACTTTAAGGCTGATGGCAATATGGTTGGACGTCAAGAGATGGTTGGATTGAACTCTTCGGGCGAGATAGTAGAGCAAATTCCTTCCACCTTGGGAATAGCCCAAAAACTTGAGGGACCTATTAATGGCTCTGAAGTCTTAGACCTGAATGTAGAGAGTTTATATTTTGTTGAACCTCTTGAGGGTAATAATGAATTAGTAACTAAGCTGAAGGCCGGCGAAATTTATAAATTTTCCATTAATTACACTGCAGGTTTAGAAATGGAAATTGCTTATCTTGTTGCTAATGAGGATGGATGTTTCACTTTGGTTGGAAAGCCAGCTCAACTAAATTGGATTGACTCCGCTGCTCTATTTGAGTCTATAGAGCCTGATGAAGATGCGGATGATCTTGATTTTGAGTCAATGTAAGGGTTTTAAGGGATGACAAATTCTATTCATATAGCTAACGCTAAAGGAAGAGATGCAAGAGTAGGCTTATTGCCTCTCAAAGCACCAGAGGGACCAAAATTGGGTGTTCCAAATGAGCATATTACTTTTGCCCGCTATTTAGCAGCTACTGAATTAACTAATCACGATGCACTAAGTAAAAAATTTGGTGATAATTATTCTAAGCAATTGATCAGTGGTGATCCAGAAGTAGACATTGAGTCTGTTGGGTTAAAAATTGAGCATACTCAATTAGTTTATCTGGATGGCGATAAGTCGCTGCTATACATCGAACCTACTTTTATTGATCTGCTCCTTAATCCAGATGGCTCGGAAAAAGAGCGAAAAACTCCTATTGATATTGATGAGAACGTTAATGCCCAGATTCCAGTTCGTTTCTCAGGTCGTTTAGTTCCTATACAGGATGCAGTAAGACGGTTTGCTTTCAAGCGCAAATTACAACTTCACCATGTAGATGGGTTGACTTTTGATTTCTTGTATGAGATGGCGCAAGAGCTGGAGAGTCAAAATTCATTAATGGTTATTGGCGCTGGAGACAAGGGTAATCAAGCGTTGATATTTCAGGCGAATGGCAAACCCTATCGTGGGTTTTTACAAGGTAAAACCAAAGATAAAAGCTACCAACTAGTTCTTCATTTAAGTGAGATGGAGCTGAAAAAGCCGGTAGTTGTTAAAAGGACTGCCGATGTTGGAGAAGCAGTATGAGCCAAGAGTTGATTTCTGGGGGAATTGCATTTGGTTCAGGTAAAGCTCACGCTTCACTTCAGTGCCCAGAATTGATAGATCATTTAAGCGCTTATAAGAAAAGGGTGGCCGGTAACTATCGGGCAATATTGCCAGAAGACATACGCACCCTTCCAGGTGATGGCTTCCTTGTCTCTACTAAAATCGATGGTGAGCTTTGGTTTTTGATTTCTTACTCAGGAAACATTTTTTTCTCAAATCCTGGCGGTAAGGTTATTTTTGGCGATCTTCCAATTTTGAAGGCTGCCTCTCATTTACCTGATGGCACCATCATTGCTGGAGAACTACACGTTAAGGTAGATAATGGTCGATGCCGGGTTGGGGATTTATCAGCATTAATTTCAAAAGGTGCTAAAGCTGATCTAAGTAAGCTGTGCTTTGCTGCCTTTGATTTGGTAAAAACCCAGGAGTCTGATACACAATTAGCTTATGCTGATCGTCTGACCACACTCCAGAAGCTGCTAAATTCAGAAAATAATTTATTTGCTGTGGATAGCCAAGAGATCGATCGTCAGCAGTTGGTAGACAGATTTTCATCAGAAGTCATGTCAGGCCAAAGCGAGGGATTAATTGCGAGATTACCTACGGGACTTATTTTTAAGTTAAAACCTGCTATAACGATCGATGCAGTGGTTATTGCCTATTCTTCAAATGGAGAGATGGCACGCTCTCTACTATTAGGGCTAATGCTCCCGGATGGAGTCATGCAAATTTTTGGCGGCTGTGGAAATTTAGGTACAGATGAAAATAGAAAAGATTTACTTAACAAGCTAATGCCTTTGCATGCTAATTCACCCATTAGATATCCGAGTGATATGGGTAGTCTTTTTACCTTTGTTAGACCTCAAATTGTAGTTGAGATTAAGGTAACAGATTTGCAAGCAGATCGTTCTGATGGCAGCCCATCTAAATCCATGAAGGTCGAGTTTAAGGAAAACGCCTGGAAAGGTCTGGGTATGGCTAGTTGTCCACGACCAATTCATCCTGTTTTGATTGGCATCAGAGAAGATAAAATTATTAATGTTACAGATATTCGTTTTCAGCAAATAGCTGATTATGTAAGTTTGCCAGATCTAAAAAGTGTTGATGAAATATTGCCAACAAGCACCATCATAAGGCGCGAGGTTTGGTCAAAAGATTCAAAAGGATTAGTTGCCATCAGAAAGTTGCTTATTTGGAAAACGAATAAACAGGCTCACGATGATGGGTACCCAAATTTTGTCGTACATTGGACCGATTACAGTCCTGGTAGGGCAAGTCCTTTAGATAAAGAGGTGAAGTTAGCGCAGGATGAAGCTTCTGCTAATGCACTTGCAGAGGCAATGGTTAGCGAAAATATCAAAAAAGGCTGGGAAAAGTTAGCATAATCCTATTAATCTAAAGTCAAAACTTTCTTAATATATAAAATATGAATGCATTGCTTGCTTTAATTGAGAGAACTGAGGATGTGAAAGCTTTACTGAGTATAACAAGAGCTAAAAATATCTCAATTGTTCATGCCGTTCATAATGATGTTGCCTTAACTGAAAAAATTATCAATGATGGGGGATTTGTAAAAGATTTCGGCAGCTATAGCAGTCGTTCTGATTTAAGTCTAGGTCCTAGTTTTGAAAAAAATTGGAAAATAGTAAAAGCTGAGGAGTCTGATGGGAAGACTTTTACAGATTTGATTGTATTTTTGTCGCCTGAAGATGCTCCACAAGATAGCGCTCAGTCGATTTCAGAATTGCAAGAGGCACTTGTTGAGGCTGGCGCGAAATTAACTGACACGCCAGACACAGCTGATATTATCGTATCTTTCAACCCCAAATTGCCACTATGGAAAAATAAAAAAAATGCTCTAATAGTGAACTACTTACAAATAAAAAATGCATTACCTCATAAAACAAAGCGCTTTAAGGGGGATGCAGCAAGCCTCTGGAAATTATTAAATATTCGTGATTTCACATCGATTCACCAGGGATTGGAGCTGGCAACATCTCTACCAGATCAAATTGATACTCTAATTGATGGCTGTGAGATTGATGAGTCTGGGCAGTTGGTACGAAGTAAACGCTTTACTGGTACTGGTCCGGCGCAAACATTTTCAGACGTTGCTTTACTCGGGCTTCTATCGGCTGCCCCATCAAAATCAAAGGCTGGAGGATTGCGCGCAGCTATAAGAAAAATTGATATCTCTGTTGCAGAAGTTCCTATTTTAAAGGACTTTGATTCTCTTGAAACTTTATCACTTCATTTTGCACAGAACCCTAATTTGTCCAGGAGAGATTTAAGTAATCTTCAGATCCTACCTAATTTGATAAATTTGCAATTAACTACTGCCTTTTGGAGTAATAAGATTATTGAATCTTTGGACGGATTAGATGCACCAAAACTTGAGACGATTAGTGCGTGTAATATTGGCTTGAAAGATATATCTGCATTAAAAAAATTAAAAAACTTAAAAGTAGTATATTTATCAAACAACCAAGATCTGATTAGCATCGATGGACTAATAGGTTCGGCTCTATCATTGCAAATTCTTCAGTTAAATGATTGCGAAAAATTACAGTCGATAGACGCACTACTCGGTACTAAGGCCTTAAATTATTTAAACTTGAATAACTGTAAGGCGATTTATTCAATTAAGCCTTTAATCCAATGCCAAGAATTAGAGACCTTAATATTAGATGGTAGTATGCTGCCATCTTTAGAGGGGCTCGATAATATCAGTATTAAAAATTCTAAAGTTAGTTATGAGTTCCAAACAAAATCGGAAATTAAATTAAGAGACTTAATTAATCTGCAACCCCAAACAAAAGACTTAAAATTTGGAATATCTAAATTCACAATTAGGAAGAATTAACTTATGAGCGTCTACGGTGAAACACTCAATGCCCAAGATTTAGATGAGTTTTTAGCTTTCTTGCTTGATTCAAACCTGAGGCGAGAACAAGAAGCGGGTGATAGGCCTACACCTATTTGTATATGGGGGAGACACGGGCTTGGGAAGACCGCTGCTGTAGTAGATTTTGCAAAAAAACGGGGCTGGAAGCTCTCCTATTGTGCTCCTGCTCAATTTGAAGAAATGGGCGACTTTCATGGTCTGCCTGTTAAGTCACAGGGCACCAATGAAACGATCTACTTACCTCCAGATTGGGTGCCTAAGGTTGAAGGCCCTGGAATCCTGCTGTTAGATGATATTAATCGAGCAGATGATCGAATTTTGAGAGGTTTAATGCAGCTTTTGCAAAATTTTGAAATGTTTTCTTGGAAACTGCCCGCTAAGTGGCAAATAGTTTGTACTGCAAACCCAGAGGATGATGAATATTCTGTGACAACTATGGATGAGGCCATGCTTACGAGAATGCTTCATACCAATATGATTTTTGATGTTAAGTCGTGGGCCGCCTGGGCTATAGAAAATCATGTAGATTCCAGGGGGGTTAATTTTGTTTTGACCTATCCTGAAGCGGTTACTGGAAAAAGAACAACTCCTAGATCGCTCGTACAAGTATTCTCACAAATTTCAAGCATCGTCGATTTAAAGCAAGAAATAAAGAAAGTTGGCACAATTGCACGAAGTGGCTTAGATGAATCTACTGTTGGCTCATTCCTTTCTTTTATTAATTCTGATTTAGAGTTTTTAGTTAGCGCTGAAGAAATTCTGGAGGCTAAATCATTCGAAGAAGTGAGACCAAGAATCGTTGCTGCATCTAAAGGCAAAGGGGGGACTGTGAGATTGGATCGACTCTCGGTTATTTGTACTCGCCTAGTTTTGGCAATTTCTGGGTCGCAATATGCCAAACCATCAGAAAAAAACAAGAATAATCTCGTTTCATTTTTACTTATGCCTGAGTTACCTGCTGATCTCAGGTTTAGCGTCCATCGCGATATTGTTTCGCTCCCAGACCAAAGGCCTACATTAGTTCAAGATCCTGCATTAGCAAAACTCGTATTAAAAACTGTATAACTTGTGAAAAAAGATTTAGATAAACTTGTAAAAAGTTCTAGACCTTCCTTTGCGAAGCTTCTGCCACTAGCACAGGCTGAAATCTCAAAATGTACAGTGGATCTTCTTCGTAATGAGCCGTTCTTTGGACATATTTTAGGTGGCATGCAAAGACATTTCACCGAAAGCGTTGATACATTAGCAGTTGGGCTTCGAGGTGATTCAATTCAACTAATGGTGAATCCATTTTTTTTGCTAAAAGTGTTGACAAAGGGAGAAAATAGGGTAGCCGTACTAAAACATGAAGTTTTACATATTATCTTTAAACATGTCTTTAGAAATAAGACCTTATCGCATAATCCAACATTATGGAATTTAGCAACTGATCTTGTGGTGAATCAATATGTAGCACCATATCACTTGCCTGATGGGGCAATTTTATTAAGTACTTTTCCCGATTTATCTCTGAATCCAGGTGATACAGCAGATAGCTACTACGCTGCATTAAAGAAATTACAAGATGAAAGTAATAATAAAAAAATAAAATCTAATAGTCCAATCAGCGCTGAAAACTTGAAAAATATTTTGTCATCTGATCTACCTAGTGATCATACCTTCTGGGCTGATTCAAGTAGCCCTGATATTGATGGTGAAAAAACTGGGGAAAAAATATCTGGAATGATTCGCGACGCTATAGAACAAACGTCAGAAGATCAGGTGATTAAGGCTTACGAACGTTCTAAATTCCATAAAGAATCCGGTAAGCTCCCTAGTTGGCTTGAGCGCTACATCGGCGAACTTATTGAGGCAAGAAAACCCAAAATTAATTGGCGTAATACTATTCGAATGTTTGCAGCTTCCAGCAGAAGAAGTCAGATGATAGTCACTTCTCAAAGGCAGAGTAAGCGATTTGAAGCGCTTGATGGCATGCCCCCAAACCCTGGTTTAAAACTCAAGCGTTTTCAAAACATGGTCGTAGCAATTGATACCTCTGGTTCCATTGACGACGATACAATCTCCAACTTTTTTGCTGAAATCAACGGTATATATAAGCAGGGTTCAACTATTACTGTGATTGAGTGTGATGCAGATATTAAAAGAACATATGCTTATACTGGAAAAATACCTTCGTTTGTAAAGGGTGGGGGAGGCACAAGTTTTGAGCCTGTCATGCAATGGCTTAAATCTAAGGGGCATCAATTTGATGGATGCATTTATTTGACTGATGGTTTTGCTAGCGCCCCGGAAACAAAGCCTCCGTGTAAACTACTCTGGACTGTCTTTGGGGGTCCTGGAGGAGAGCATCTAAAATTTGGTCGACAAATTATTATTCAATAATCAATTTTTTATTTTTGATGGGATGCTAGTAATTTATTTTTAATAAACAGTAGAACTAAAAAAATTAAAACGGTAATTTTACAGGATGGCGCCTTTTTGTCATTACCCAATGTAGCGCTTCTTGTAATGAAGCCATTCCTAGTTCTAATGCTAGTTCTTGAGAAATATTATTTCCGCTAAGATTTTGATTCACAATCTGAAACTTAATCAGAGCTTCTCTATAGTCAGTTGCATGGTCATCGTGACCCATTACTTGCGAATATGCGACAGCTAAGGTTCCAAGGGACAGGCTAGTCCAAAAAGCAAACATACTCCAAATTGTGAAGTTAGTTAGCTCATTTCTATCAATAAAAATATCTGCAAAAAATGTAGCAAAATAAAAAGCACCAGCACCAAAAATGCAGGAAATAGAAATTTTCTTATAAAGCTTTTGTCTGTTTTCATGATAACTAATTTTATTAGCGCTTCCAGAAAAATAATTAATTTGAGAGGTTACCCAATGCTTGAGGACTAACGCTGAATCTTCGTTCACATTATGATTAGAATTGATGGCTGTAATAGCATCTATTGATTTGGCGGCTATTGATAAATTATCGTTTATTGATAAGCCCGCACTTGATACTACCGGGGAGAGATTCTGATGGACTCCACAAGCCCTCCAAATGATCGCAACCCTTAGCATTTCAGCAAAGCCTCTGCTAAATATAAAGTAAGAGTCAATTTTTTGATACCACTTACTAATTATAAAAAAATAGGCTGATCCTAGTAGAATAAAACCTATGATGAAGGGCCAGACATTATCGATCAGGCTGCCATAGGAAAGCATTAGTAATGAAAATATAAGAGAGTTTATAACGACAAACATAAGAGAATATTGGCGTTTGATCGCATAAGCACTAGAGATTTCATCTGCTGAAGAAAACCATCGACCTAATATTTTTATAGTTGATTCATTTAGCTTTGAGAAACCATATGGCAATAAATAACTTGGAAAAGATGAATTCAAATTAGTGGATACATTGGTCTCAATGGTGTAATCATTAATAAATTTTAGAGTATCTTTGATGCGCCCAAAATCAATATGAGAGTTTTGCTTTTTACGGGATATTTCAGAATGAAGAGGATTAGAATAAATCCAATTTGAGCTTGCTTCCCATGGATGATCATTTAATCTAGGTACGTAAATTTGGTACACATCTCCACAGGATGGTAATGAAATATGGCTAGTGCTTGAGCTAGGATACAGTCCATTGACAAAAGCATTTACGACATCAGATGTACCGCCGATTGGTCCCCCATCGATGCCGTTCCAAACTGCAATAAGAATATGACTCATTCTGCACAATTGGTCTCTAAGATTTTCGTATATTTTGGGACGTAATGAAAAATTCTCGTCAAAGTCATTAAGAATCGACGCATTAAAAATCTCTGAGGAGCTTGAAAGTAATTTATGAAATTGATCTAGATTTTCAGAATCTAAAAAATCTTTTTCGTATTCGTTTATAGAGGTTGGTAGCATTGCCCAAAGCTCTAAGCCTGCACTTAGTGCTGTACTTGCAACTATTTGATCTGCGCCTTCAGCTAGGCCTGATACAACAATAAATCGAGTATTAGGAAAATCTTGCTTAATTCTATAAAAAAAATTGTCAAGTATTTTTTTAACGTCATTGATTGCTAGAGCATGTAAATCGCGATGTCCAGTCACACCAATCAAAACCGGAATGTTTTCAATTTCTGTGTTGTTAATAGGATTTTTAAAAGAGGTTTTTTTTAATAAATTTGACAATTTAAGTGCCCTAAGGTGTAGATCTAATTGATTTAGCTATACTGCCATAATATAAAAATTGTGCACAACATAGCTACTTAGCAAGCAGTCTGTTAGGTAGTTATATCGAATGGCTAAGGAAAATTACTCTTTTCATTAGTTTTTAAAACTAGGCTGGTAAAGATGTATCTCTACCTTGGATAATTTCCTGCCAACTTTGCGCTGACCCTGACATAACTTCGATCGCATCATCCATTAATAATTGAAGCTTTAAAAAACGTTCAGTATTACTAAGATTAATCCATGAGCTTTTATTTTTAACCATATCGAGTGTTTCACTCAGTCTTGTATACGCAGAGCTTGAAATTTGTGCCACTCTTTCATATTCATTTTGAGTAACTAAACCATGAATTGCTCCTGCCAGTGCTGGTAAGGCTGCAGTAAAGATTAGCCACAGGTCACTATGCACTATGAAGTGTCCGGCAATTCCAAAAACCGTTAAAATAAAGCAATAAAAAGAAATTTTATGTAAATTGTGCGCAATCTTCTCGTTACGATGAAATGTCTTTCTATGAAAGTTTATTTGGTCGCTTAGTATAAGCTGCGCATATTTAACCAACTCATGAAAATGATCAGCAGGATTGTACGGTCTCTTAGTTAATGACTGTGGTAGACCGGCATCGATAAGTAACCTTGCAATTAAATTTAACTTTAAGTGGCCATGAACCGATGTTAGTTCATCTTCATCTATGACGTGGACATCATGAGATCTCGTATAAGTTTTTGAAGATGGTGACTCTTCATGACTAAGAAATTTATCCAGTCCATAATGAAGGTTTTTTAGGCAATAAGGAACTATTAAAAATGGCAAACCTACTCTTGCATATCTAATGGTCTCCGCATAAAACCTACTAAAAAGCCAGCGTCTATGAAATTTTTGCTTTTTAGAAATTAAAACTAAAGCAATTATTCCAGCAATACTCAAAGACTCAGCTAATGCCCACAGCCAGACGTTAAATTCCCCCCCTAATGAAATGGCTCCAGATACAGCAGCAAAGACTGCGAATGCGGATAAAAAATATAAAATCCAATTCGCATCTCGATAGAGTCCTGAAAAATAATTCGCAGCAATATCGAATCTTGAAAATTCCTTTTTTAAGTTATTCAACTCAGAAATAGGGTGCTCATTTTTATGCTCCTCCGGCAAGTCATTAATTGCTACTCCATAGTAAACATTTAAAGGATTTTTCTTTATTGCTTTGACAAGATCACTCCACTTAAAACCACTAAATAGTGTGCTAATTACCGCATCAAGTCGACCAGCATATTTGACAAATTTGGTATTTGTTGGAATTCTATCAATGTCGCTATGTTTTCTAAAAGAATCTTTAATGCCATTAAGAATCGCTAGAGCTATATTCTCGATAGAAACCTTTTGACCATATTCAATAATTAAATCCTTATCAATTAGTCCATTCTTAAGTAGTGCTAAGTCTAGGTTTTGGATCATTGAAGATGTTAGTAGAGAAATAGATCCTTTTGGATTAACCTCTAAAATAGGTTTTCCAAGGAATAATGAGTCTTTTATAAACCTATTGTGTTTATTATTGCCTTTAGATTTATCATCTGAATGATTAATTAGCAGAACTACATCACAAAAGCTTATTGAAAAATCAAAAACTGACTGCTCTAATCTCTCTTCAAGTTGTTCATTATTGCTATTTGCTGCTGGGAATAGAATTTTTTTTCTAGCCAGATTTGATTCTTTATCACTGTAGTTATTCGATAGCTCTAATGTATCGTAGGGGATTCCAAGGTTGTCAAGCGTATGTAAGGTTTGGATATTACCCTTATTAACTTGTGGAATTAGAACGTTTAATGACCAATCTTTTAAATCATCCCTTGCTAAAAGCCTTAAAAATTCCTCCATCAATATTTGAATCTTGGAATTGACTATAGGAGAATTTTCAGAATCCTTTGCATCCATTTGCACACAACAAATAGTAAGCCAATGGTTATTTAAAAGATTGTTATTATTCATAATCAAGGGCCAAAAAAGATCAATATTTTTTAGCTATAGGCTCCAAATGTAAGACTTAAATTGCAATAGCACTTGCGTTTCTATTGTTAAATATTGTTGTATTTAATGTATGGCTAGTCATCATCTCTCATTTCTAGAGTTTCTACTGCAAAATTAATTGCATCTTCAACACTCACTAATTCTTGACCGCCAATAATAGCCATTATATTAAAATGCATAGTGAGTGATTTAGTCAATGATAGACAAGTTTTGTCTTGATAAGCACAAAGAGCGTATAGATTATCTATTTTCTTCAATTTAGATGGGTCAATGTTTTTTATACCCAGTGCATCAAGTATTTTGGCAATTAGGACTGGGATTTCTTTATTGGCATTTTTAGTGCTTATTTTACTAATTTTTAAAATATTCTTAAGTTGACCAGTTCGTTTGCTCTGTATTTCAGGTCCATGGGCTAATGTTTTGAGCTTATCAAATTTCGTCTCTATTACGCCATCACAGTCAATTTCAAGATTTACGCCACAACCTTCTGTTTCAATACCATTCAAAGGGATATTTCCCAACTTTTCAGATATAACATTGATGTTTAGAAGTTCGTATAGCTTTAGTTTATTTTTGAGCTTACTAATTTTTAAGTTAGATGCCGTCCAGTCATCCTCTTTATTAAAAAATGATAGTAGAGTCGCCCTTGCCATGGAGTCAAGTGAGTCATCCTCTGGTATTGATATTACAAAATTGACAAGAACATGAATGTTACTTTCATCCCATTCACCTTCCTCATCAATGATAAATTCGTCTTTCTGCTCGGAATTTGGGTAGACTTTTACGTCGCAGTAAACATCATGAAATCGATCATCCAAAATCGGTCTGATATTTGCAACTAAAGCAGGGGTTATTTTACGGTCAATTAAACGTTTAATTTCAATGCTGGCATTTAGTAATGCTGGAGCAACCCTTTTTTCGTAACTTTTATAGGGGGTTTTATTATCCGCGAGTATTTTTAGTCTTCTAGCTTTCTCTTTTGGGCTCGCGGTTCCGCGATCAAGTTCATAGATCTCAATATTGCTGACAGATTCAGTGTGTTTTTTCATATAATTGACATACCTTAAAGAGGGGTTTATACGGTATAACTACATAATACTAAAAGTTTTAAATATTCTATATTTTATGAATTTACACAATAGATAACTTAGATTTTTAGGGTGAATTAATGGCTTCTGAAAAGCAGATTTCTGGAAAACTAAATAAAGATGAGGCAAGTCTATGGAAGTTGCTGTCATCCCGTGATGTATCTTCGATTCAGCAAGGAATTGACATAGCTTCCTCACTTGGCGATGAAGTATCAGGTATTTTGGCTGATGTCAAAGTTAGAACTTCCTCAGGGGAAATTTTAAGAGGTGCTCGATTTACTGGTGTTGGCCCATCTCAGCCATATTTAGATTTTGCTTTGCTAGGAATTCTCTCAAACGCAAAGGATGGTAGCAAAGCTGCAGAGATTAAAGCAAAGGTAAAAAAAATATCTGTAACGATTCCTGCTATTCCAAGTTTCCGAGGTTTCTGTGCCCTTGAGAATTTAATTTTAATAATTCAAGATGATATTCACTTAGAAGATCTATCTGCATGCGATGTCTTCCCTTCTCTTGTGAATTTAACAATTGCTGGTGAACAAAAGAATCGTTATGCGAATAAAAAATCAAGCCTCAATTCACTTAGAGGCTTGGATGTGCCTTTATTGCAGACTGCTAGCCTAAGTGAAATTCATTTGTTAGATCTTGGCAAGCTAGGTGAGGGAGGGCGCCTTGAAAAACTTGATCTTAGTAAGAATGATAAATTAAAAAATATAAATTCTCTTAGAAATTCTGCAGCAAGCTTAAAAGATCTTAACTTATATCGCTGTTCATCTCTTGATAATATTGATGTGCTTCAAGGCTCAAAAAATCTTATTCATCTCGACATAAGTGAGTGTAATTCTCTAAAGACCATTAGCGGACTTAATGGATCTAGTTCATTATCAAGCATTGAATTAGCGGGGTGTAAGTCGCTCTTAAGTTTGGAGGGTTTAGAGGGAAAGAGTATTAAAACTAGGTATGTAAGTGACTACATCGCGAAAAAAGTTTTTTCGCTAAGAGGATGTAGTTCTTTAGAAAGCTTAAAGTATTTTCCTGAACTTGATTCAGATATTTTTAAGCTAGATTTATTTGATACGGGAAAGTTGAAAGACATAAGTGGAGTCTCTGTTGCGCCAGTGATTGAAGAGCTGGATCTATCCTGGTCCGGAATTGAGGATCTCAATAATCTAATTAATTTTACTTCCCTTGCCAACCTTAATATTACAAATACTACTTCTTTAGTTGATGCTACTCCTTTAGGTCATCTCAAGAACCTTAAAATATTAGACTTATCTTTATCTGAAAATCTTACTTCTCTTCCAACAAAGTGGGATTCCGCAGTGATAGAAATATGTTTGAATGGTTGTAAGTCTCTGCAGTCAATCCATGGCTTACCTCAAAGTTTGACCAAGTTGACAGGGAATTGGGGCATTGATATATCCCTCAGTGGATGTAAAAGTTTGTCTGAGCTCAATCCTATTGCAGTTTCCGGGTTGCTTAAAAATAATAAGATTGATTTAAGTGAATGTGAAAACCTTAATTCCTTGAGCGGCCTTGAGAAATTTCATGATATTAATTTAATCAAAATCCCGTGCAGTATTGAGGATGTCTCAGCTTTGAGTAAATTCAAGAATTTATTTATTAATATTGAATTAACAGGTCAACATATATTCCCTAAATCTCTTGCAAAGGCTCTAAGTCAACTAGACTCAATTAATTTAGTCATTACAGGATTTATGCTTGAAGACTGTGCTGCCCTTGCTGATGTAGCAGGGTTGAAAACCCTTGACTTAAGTGAATGCGATGAACTCAAATCACTTAAATTTATTGTTGGCCTTGGTTCATTGATTGATTTGCGGATTAATAAGCAATCACCTGCTTACAAGGAGGCTTGCTCTCATCATTTTGAAAGCCATACTCAGATTATTAAGTTACAAGACAGCTTGTGTGAAAAGTACCGGCTTA
>Ga0114975_10001203_pt1 | contig 18740 bp, 17 predicted proteins | sample S_130626_EF_Meta_FD_87031 | JGI IMG/M metagenome (GOLD analysis project Ga0114975, IMG submission 87031) | Freshwater microbial communities from Lake Simoncouche, Canada to study carbon cycling - S_130626_EF_MetaG | ecosystem: Environmental > Aquatic > Freshwater > Lake | place: Lake...
CAATTCGTAGGTTTGGGGGAGGTTTTGGCACCTCTATAATAGGCTCTGCATAGTCACTATGATGAAACGCAGGATAGCACACTAATGTGAAATGAGGATCTTCTAAAATGGAGAGTAAAGTTAAAATGAGATCCCATTTTTTGGTATTTTTTTGTAAGAAAGAGTCATAATTGGCTGTTTTTTTTCTCTCCAAACTAATTTTTTTGCATAGGGGACAGGGGTATTTCCCACTAAATGTTTTTTCTAGAGCTGATTGTAAGGAGCCCTCTGAGGAATAGGAGTAGATCATTTTCCCATAGGCGATCGCTTGAAAAAGGGTCCACTCTCCGCCTACTATTGAAAAAATAGCTAATGTTAAAAGGATATTACTCGTTATTCTAAGAGGCTTTGGAAAAATGAGAGTCATGGGGTGATAGAATCTTTCACGATTTTTTCAAATTATAAATAGATAAGATTTTGTAACAAGTAATGATTCATGTGAATTGTACGCCTTGCCATTAATGAGCATTATACATTTGTTCTCTTGGCATTGCTTTATCTGCGAACAGCACTGATTCTCATTCTAACCCGAATATTTTACCGTAAATCAATCCTCCAGTCATTTGCTTACTCTTTACCACTATGTTGAATGATATTGATCATATTAACCCGCATATTTCATACCGATTTACTACGGAAGCCTAGAAGCCAGATGGATGCTGTTTTAGACTCACATTTTGACTTGGACATTAGGGACTCACCTAGCCCTGCATCAAAATGCTCGCCTGCCATATCCCATAAGCCTTTGCGGCCTCCTCGTCACGATCAGTATTAAATATGCGGGCTAATCAATTTCGCCTTCTTCTATTAAGCGCTGCTTATCTTCTTGTGGAAGCTATTCGTCGCTTGAGCCTTCATGGCACCTAGCTTGCTCATGCTCAAGTACAGACTATTCGTTTAAAACCTTATAAAATTGGAAGCGTTATTTTAAGCAATACACGTCACATCCAAATCCTCATGAGTTCTGCTTTTACTTATCAGGGAATTTTTAGTCACCTCTTCTGTGCCTTAAATTCAAGCTAAGAGATTACTTGTGCTGTACCCATCACAAAAAAAACAATGGAGGGTTTCTTTAAGATCTTGAGAGATTGCATGATTGTTATCTCTCTTAATTAACACATTTTGGGTCTTTACCTCCTCTAGAGCTTCTAGGTCTATTGTACGTAGAGCCATGGTAATAGCCTGCTCATTCATATTTTTTCTGCCGCTATCAGCTGAAAATTTATATGATGAGTATACCCAATTTGAAGCCGCTTTAAAAAGTTGATATGGTCCCCAATTTTTTGTGGGGGGTCTTAGTTTCAATCTCGCTGATCTTAGCCGTTAGAAAATCTAGCACTTTTATGCATTGATCAAGAGTTATTGGCAAAGTTTCTTTCTTAGTTTGAGAAGCTGCCATTGCAAACGCTGAAGCATCCGGGTTAACATCAGAAGTCTGTTGACTATTAACATTAGCAGGAGCTGAAGTATTTGTTTGCTTTGTTACAAATTGATCAATTTCGGAACTAGCCACCGTTTGCCCTTTCAATCGTGTTGCAAGAACATCATGAATAAGTTGAAGATTTTTCTGATAGGTCACTAGTCCATTAGCATCAGTATAATTATTACTATAATCATGTACTAATGCCTTTAAAGCTGCTCTTGATGATGCATTAGCATCTCTTTTAACTTGTGATATTGTGCGATCATCAAAGCAATGATCAGTCCATGAACGTTCGACATTTGTAGAAATTTTGGCAAATTTCGAAGATTCGGGCTATTCTTTTATGCCTGCTATTATTTTTTGTTTTTCACTTATTTGTTTAGTTTCAGGCCTTACTAGAATTCCCAAAAAATTCCCATTTATTAAAATTTTATGATAAGCATTCTGAACTGAATCCTGAGTTGTGGTAGGAGTAATAGCTCTACTGTACTATCTATTAATTCCTGTGAGCTCGGAACTCATAATTATTGTGATTAGTTTATATTTGAACCCTTGTGGGCTGCTGCTGAGTTAAACAATGAAAAGCCCCAAGCCCCCAGATGAGTTCTCGGCAATCCAAAGGAAGAATCTGTCGGGTTGGAAAAAGAGTCGTTAAAATTTCACGAGCGATGTGATCCGAGGGGGATTGAAAGGTAGGAAGCAGCACAGAACTATTGGTGATATAAAAATTAGCATAGCTTGCAGGTAGACGTTGTCCCTCTCGCTCGAGGCGAGGGGGCATCGGTAATTCAATGATGTTGAACCGTTCTCCAGATGGAAGTAGAAAGGCCTCTAAGAGATCACGATTTTTTTTGAGAGGAAGATAATTAGGGTCAGCAGGGTCATTTTCTAGCACCGTAACCACTGTTCTTGTATTAACAAAACGAGTGATATCATCAATATGGCCATCGGTATCATCTCCCTCAATTCCATCTCCCAGCCAATAAATATGGCTCACTCCTAAGTAAAATCGAAGCCTCTCTTCAATCTCGGTTTTTGTAAGTTGAGGATTTCTGTTTTTATGAAGCAAGCACGATTGTGTTGTTAGCAAAGCTCCAGCACCATTAACGTCGATAGAGCCTCCTTCTAAGACCATTTTAGGTTTTAACAGCGGAAGATCCAGGTGTTGGGCTATGTTTTTAGGAACAGCATTATCTAAATCAAAAGGGATATATTTTTCTCCCCAGGCGTTATAGTCCCAATCAAGAAGGGTGAGTTTTTGAGCATTTTGCTCTTGGACAAAAATAGGACCATGATCTCGACACCATGGTTCTTGGGTCGGAATCGGGAAAAACTCGAGATGTTCTTTGGGGACTAAATGATGGAGAAGAGCACGAATATTTTTTTCCTCTACTGCACTGCGAACATTGATACGTATAATTTCAGAAGCCCCAATGGCCTCTGCCATTGCAATGAATGTAGGAATAACCTCATTGTAGTGGTTAGGGAAACTAACTCCCTCGGGATGAGGCCATGAGATCCATGTTGCTTCATGGGGCTCCCATTCAGCTGGCATCCGCAAACTGATTTTAGGAGGGATGTTTTCAGCTAGCCCGGATATTTCATACTGTTCTCTAGTAAGGGGAGGTAAAGCCTGATTCAGAGAAGAAAAGTGATGCTCTTCAACAGCAGCTTTATGTTTCATATCGATCTAGGAGAAGTTCAAACCTAAGGCTGTATCCCTATGTCTAGGCCCGAAAATTTCATACTGATCGTGACGTGGAGGCTGCGAAGGCTAATAGGGCAAGAAGAGCAATTAACTTGAATGAGGTCTTTTTTGCTGATAAAAAGTAACAATAAATAATTACTTTAACTTTTCTAACAGTCCTGCCTTAGAAGCAAGACCGGTAGAGCGATCAACTAGTTGGCCATCACGAAAAATCATAATCGTTGGTATTGCTGAAATGCGATGTTCAGCAGCGATAGCAGGGCAATCGTCTACATTCACTTTAGCGACAGTTACTTTTCCAGCAAGTTCCTCAGCAATCTCATCAATCACAGGGCCAATCATTTTACAAGGACCACACCAAGGGGCCCAGAAATCAACAAGAAGTATTGGTGAAGAGGCCACTGTTTGGTTAAAGGATGCATCAGTAAGTTGAAGGAGATGATGAGAAGACATAATAGGATATTAGGTAATGTTGTTGTAGGATGAAATCGGGATATTGCGATCTTTTCTAGGAAATTTTACGACAAACTTAATTTATCGATGATGGAATAGGCCGTTTTTATGTTTCTAGCTCTCGATAAAAAACCGCAACTGAATGAGTAGAGAAATCAAAGCAATGAGGAATAGCAACAAGGCTATTGGTAAGCCAATAAAGGATTTCTTTTTAGAAGATACCTCTTTATGAGGTACCTCAGGGTCCTTCTCTGGCTCCAAAAATGAAGTGACTTCTGAAGAAGGAGAGGTAGTCGGGATGGCCGGTGGATTTTGAAGAGTTGAGGAAAGAGCATCCAAGGCGATGCTATTTGCTAAAACAGGTTTAGGAGGTAAATTCAGTTTTACTAATGCCGCAGGAGTAATGGTTTCAGTAGTTGATTCAGGAGTGGAGGAGGGGAGCTCCTGAGCTTGCGTAGAATGCGCTTCTTCAGAACTTGGTTCAGTATTCATATTAGTTTTTTTCTGTCGAGAGTGATAAACTAGCCGTATTATTTGATTGAATCAGATTTTTGAGATCTTGGACAATAGAAATAGATTCAAATTTCACAGGATCAATGAAATTTGGATCCTGGCTATTATCACTATTATCATCCTCTAAGTCGAGCTCACTATTCGATGAACTTGTTGTTTTTTTTAACTTAGAAGAATCTCCCTTTGGTATTGGCTTCTTTTTTGGGGCAACTTTAGAGAGAATCGGGTTATTAACAGTATCTAATGTAAGTGCATATTCCTTGAACGTGGGCTCTTTGATCACAGAATCCTCTTTTTTATGTTCAAGAGCCCTCTTTTTTTCATTAGCAAGCTCTTTTTTTCGTATCTCTTCATTGAGGGAAAGCACGTTGTTTTTTAATTTATCCATCAGTTTCTTGCGTTTTTCTTCAAGATAGCGAAACTCAAGATTTTTAGTAACACGCTCTTGAGAACGTTGTTTTAGGGTCTCTATGAAAAGAGCATTGGGTAAAAATTGGCGAAAGGGTTGAGGATCCACTTCGTCATAAATCAAGGGGTTAGGAAGCATCCCTTCTCCAATATCGCTTGTATCGGTAATAGAAGGCAGAACGATATCTGAGACTACTCCCTTATGTTGTGTTGATCCACCGGAGACACGATAAAATTTTTGAATGGTTAATTTGAGTGATCCTGCTTCTTGTGAACCTTGAAAAAGAGGCATGAATTTGCTGACATCGAGGACAGTCTGAACAGTTCCTTTGCCAAAAGTCCGCTGATCACCAACAATGACAGCGCGGTGGTAATCTTGAAGTGCTCCGGCAAAGATTTCACTTGCTGAAGCGCTCAGTGTGTTGGTGAGCACAATCATTGGACCGTCATACAAGGGAGTCGGTTCATGGTTAAAGGAAATGGTAATATTTCCATTGGAATCTTTCGCTTGAACAACAGGACCAGCACCAATGAAAAGCCCCGTTAAATTAATAGCTTCTTCTAAAGAGCCTCCACCATTGCGACGTAAGTCAATAACAAGTCCTTGAATGTTTTCTTTTTTGAGACGTGTGAGAAGTAGACGAACATCCTTGGTGGTGCTTTTTGCATCAGGAGCACCATGACGATCCATTTCTGAATAAAATGCAGGAATAGTGAGCCAACCAAATTTTTCCTCCTGCTTATTAGCACCCAAAACATAAATAAGTTCCGCTTTGACTTCCGATTCTTTTAGTTTCACTTCATCACGTGTGAGTGAGATAATAACTCGCTTTGAAGGGTCTGTGGCATCTGCAGGAATGACCTGCAAGCGCACTTGAGATCCTTTTTTACCACGTACTTTCTCGACAACTTTATCAAGTCTTAAGTCAATAACATCTTCAAAAGGAGCTGCTCCTTGTGCAACTGCAGTAATACGATCGTTTTCCTTAAGTCTGCCGTCGCGGTCAGCAGGCCCTCCTGGAACAACTTCAACAATACGCGTGTAGCCATCATCAGCACGCAGCACTGCACCAATACCAATGAGAGAGAGGCGCATTTGAATGTTAAAATTATCCATATCAGAAGGACTCATGTATTCGGAATGAGGATCATAACTTTCTGAGAGAGCTATTAAAAATGCTCTTACGATATCCTCCTCTTTCTGCTCATGGAGGACCTTGAGCATTTGATCGTACCGGTGAATAATAATTTTTGCAGGAGAGTCTGTGGAGTTTTTATTGAGCTTTTCTTGTAGTAATTCAGCTTCAACTCGATCATTCCAGAGCTGGTCTGCAGCATGTTCATCAAGAGGCCAATCGGCTTTTTGGCGATTCATTTCAACAGTGCCATTAGAGGAGAAATCGTGCTTTGCTGCTGCAATGATTTTATTTTTTGAGACACGTTCTTCAACACGTTGACGAAAGCGATCATAAATTGCTTTTGCATTTGTTAAATCGCCTCTCAATAAATCAGTGCCAATAGTCGATTCATATCTTTGCTGAAACTCCTTGATGTCTGCTTGTGTAAAGTAAAGGTGATTGTAATCCAAAAACTGAAGGTAGTTTTTCAGTATTCTCTGAGGCATAGTCAGAGGTGGTGTTGCCGAGTCATGAGGAGGATTCGGATCACTTAAGGAGAGCCTCAAAAAATGCCCCTGCTCTAAAATGCGCCCTACAGTTGCTGCAACGGGTCCCATTTCTACTAGGGAAAATGGAGAAGGAGTTACTGATGGGAGTGATGAGGTGCTTGAAACTACTGAGGAGTCCTTTTTTGGCGGCTCTGTAGCCCTAGAAAAAGAAGCAAGAAAAATAACAAGTGCAAAAAGAAAAGTGACAATACATTGTTTTGGAAATGTTTTAAAACAAGAAGATCGGTAGCTCATTGTACTAAAAGGAAAATTCATTTTGAGAGGTCAGTAAAGAAATCTTGCAGAGGATGCAGAGAAAAGCAAACTTCGTGTCATGAAAAATATTACTTGTTTTACTGGTGGTCCTGTTGATACCCGTTCCTATTTAGTAAGCCTACCTGAGGGAAATCTTCTTATTGATGCTCCTGAGGGCTCTGCAGCTTACTTTAAAGAGGCGCCTATTAATTTGCTTGTTCTAACACATGGTCATTTTGATCATGTCATGGATGCAGCTAAGATTGTTCGTGAACATCATTGTCCAGTGATGATGCATCAGATCACTGAGGATATTGTAGCCGATACTGGGTTGCTGCGTCGGCTCGGTCTCGACTTTCATGTGGAACCCGTTAAAGCCAGTCAATACCTAGTGGAAGGACCTCATCAATTATTCCTGGGGCATTCTTTTGATATTTTTGAAGTGCCGGGACACTGCCCTGGAAGCATCTGTTTTTATGATGCTGCAGCTGGTTTGCTTTATGGAGGAGATGTTTTATTTGCTGGTGGGGTAGGTCGTTGGGATCTCCCTGGAGGCGACCGAGAGTTACTTCTGGATGGAATTCAAAAAAAATTACTCCCACTTCCTCCTCAAACCCGTGTGTTAGCAGGCCATGGAGCAGAAACGACTATTGGTCATGAGGCAGAAACCAATCCGTATTTACGTTAAAAAAATTAATTATGTTTTCTAATGTTAAAGTCTTTTTTTATTAAGCATTCTCTTCATTGCAAATATTCCTCTCCTCAAAGCAAAGGAGGGAAGTGGTTCTATCGATGAATCGATAAAGATGAAGATTTTTTGTGATTTTTTGAATGATTCAGAAAAAAATCATTCGTGTTATGACGAAAAAATGATGGTTTCTCACGGAGATTCTATGCTTTTGCGTTCTGGAGTCCCTGGAAATTATCTCTTCGAAGCTCTACCTCTTGGAGGAGCAGAGGATACTCCGCTCTTGTTTGTGAGCTGGAATGATATGGTTCAATTTTGTGAATGGATCAAGAATACTCCTTCAAGGTTTGCTCCTTTCTTGAATTACCCAGTCCCTAGCTCCACGAATATCGACCCTGAATTAAGATTGAACATACCACTTTTTCATTTAGTCAATCACGATGCCAACGCCTCAGAACCCGTTGTAAATCCAGAGCTCCTTGCATCTGCTGGGATTGATGAAATTATTGAAAGTATTTTAGCAGGAGTTTTTATAACTTTAGGAACCCAGGCTGGGTTGCGAGAAATCAACGTTCCATCTGCTTCTAGAGTGCAACACGAGCGTCGTTTTATTTTTCTCGAAGATACTTCTGAAATAGATAAGGCCACAGACGCTGCAAAAGCCGAAGATCTTTTTAAAAATAGGCTCAAGAATGCCACTGTAAAAATAACCGAAGCTTCTGATAGCCTGGCTAGTTACCTTAAAGCTAAAAGAGATTCTTCTTTTGATGCTAATAAGCATTTCGAGGAATTTGTAAGACTTCAAAACCAATTGGTAACAATGCCAGATCCCTCAGTTAATATAAACGCTCAAAAAGCTTTCATAAGTTGGCGTAATGAAATAAATAGACTTGGTTTTTCTAACATTCATGAACTTCTTGAAAGTGCTGTATATACAATTACCGGAACAGATCAAGCGCGCCATCATTGGCTTTCGCTTTCAGAAAAAAGTGATCCGCTTGGTACATCTATTGTGGAGAATTTTAAAGAACAATACCACGATGCCATTAGTGCCAAATTAGCTTATGATGAGGTGGCTCGAAGAATTCCAATGCAAGAAGAGATAGAAACTTGTCAAATAGCTTTTCAAGAACCAGTTTTGAAGTCTCCTAAAGCTATGAATAAACAAACATCCAAAGACGATTTATTTAAAGTGGTTTATGAAAATGCAATTGATGTTACAAAGGCACTTGGTAGAGGTCGTCATTTTTCTCGTCTTGAAATTTATGAGGCTAAATCAAACTTAGCAGAGAAGCTTTTGGATGTTGTTAATAAATGGAAAAAAAATTCATTCGATCATGAAGGGCTTAAATCTTCATGGAATGAAGCAACTCAAGCAGCTCAAGGCCTTGCATCAGCATGGAGTGAACTTGCAAAATGCCATCATCAAGAAAATATTCTTTTTTTTAGAAACACCTTAGAATTGGCAAAGACAAGGCCCATTAAAAATGATCGAGATACTCCTTATGGGCTGGGGCTTGTTTCGAATGAGGAAGCCAATCGTCTTGGTGAATTGTTGGTTGGTCCTAATCCTACAAGAATAGAAAATGCAGCAAGAGGGGAAAGATTGATTGGTAATGCAATTCTCTATGGAGAACATCAAGCGAGACAATATCGATTTCCTGAATTCAAGTCGCGACTAGGGATGGTTCAGGCAAATCTAGAACGGTTCATGCTTAACTCCAGTGGAAAGAAAGTTGTTATCAATGGCCATTTAAGCATTCTTCATCCGATCGGAGAATATCAAGATAGTGTGGAGTTGCAGTTTGAGGAGTTGCAGTTTGAGAATGAAAAAGGTGGTGAATCTAATGAGTATAGTGGTAAGTGATTTGGAAGATATCTTTGAGTCTTTTGCTTGTACAAAAGACTTTAATTATTCATGACATATATTATCTAAAGTTATTGAAGTGACTGTGAATGACCATTCCTACAGAGCTAAAAGTAATCGCCTCTGCTTTTCTGATATTTTTTTCCAGGTTCCCGCAGAAAGGTCCCCTAGCTCTAAATTTCCAATACTCACTCGTAGTAAGCGCAAAGTGGCATGGCCAATGGCGGCTGTCATACGACGGACCTGGCGATTTTTTCCTTCGATGAGTTCCAAAGCAATCCAGCAATCAGAAACTGTTTTTCTAACACGGATGGGTGGATCACGTGGTGGAAGAGTCGGTTGTGGATCCAATAACCAGGAGGTTGCGGGAAGAGTTTGATAATCCTGAATCCAAAGTCCCTGTTCGAATTTTTTAAGAGAGTTGAGTGAAGGGATTCCTTCTACCTGAGCCCAGTAAGTACGTCGGTGTGCATTTTTGGGATCAAGAAGTTTTGAATTGAGTCCAGCCTCATCACTCAATAAGAGTAATCCCTCCGAGTCGGCATCAAGACGTCCTAAGGGATAAACCCCTGCAGGGAATCCAAAATCTGCCAATGTGCGATGTGAAGAACCATCAGCTGTAAATTGAGAGAGGCAGCCGTACGGTTTGTGAAATGCAAGTACCATGAAAAATATTCTTTCTGTTTTTTTTACTAACCTTTATGAGAGGTTGACATTGAGCCCGAAGAGATAGATAGTATCCACCCTTTTATTTTTTATGGAATCATCTTTAGAATCAATTCGCAACATCGCTATTATCGCTCACGTGGATCATGGCAAAACCACGCTTGTCGACCAGCTTCTCAAGCAAGCCGGAACCTTCCGTGCCAATGAGGCTAAGGCTTCGGAGGAGCGGATCATGGATTCTATGGATCTGGAACGTGAAAAAGGAATCACCATCAAAGCAAAAAATGCTGCTTTTAAGTGGAAAGAATACCATGTCAATATCGTCGACACTCCAGGTCATGCTGACTTTGGTGGCGAAGTAGAGCGTATCATGAAAATGGTTGATGGTGTTCTTTTAGTTGTCGATGCTCATGATGGGCCGCAGGCCCAGACAAAGTTTGTTCTAAAAAAAGCCCTCGAAAATGGAGCTAAACCGATTGTTGTCATCAATAAAATTGATCGTGAAAATGCACGTCCTCACAAGGTGCTCGATATGGTCTTTGAACTTTTCTTGGAGTTAGGAGCTAATGATTCCCAGCTCGATTTCCCTGTTGTCTATGCTAGTGCTAAACAAGGCTATGCTAAGCAGGAGATTGATCAGGAGAGCATCACGATGGAGCCACTCTATGAGGCCATTATAAAACATATCCCCTGCCCTAAAAAATCAGAGGCCGCTTATTTTCAGATGCTAGTCTCCAATCTTGATTGGAGCGACTACCTCGGTCGTATTGCTTATGGCAGGATTATTAGTGGTAAAATTAAAGTTGGTGACTCCATCGTCTGTATTCATATAGATGGTAAAAAAGAGAAAAAGAATGTAACTGCTCTTTTTGGCCACCAAGGTTTAGCTAAGATCGAACTTAAAGAGGCCTCCGAAGGTGATATTATCGGCCTTGCAGGCTTTGAAGATGTATTTATTGGTGAGACCTTAACCGATAGTGAAGAGCGTCCTGCTCTTGATTTCGTCGACATCGACCCTCCAACGATCACGATGAAGATTTGTATTAATGATGGACCCCTTGCTGGTAAAGAAGGAAAACTGGTAACAGCTCGCCAAATTAGTGAGCGCCTTGTCCGTGAAACACGTACCAATGTTTCTATTGAAGTCAAAGATACAGACACAGCTGGGCATTTTCAAATTAAGGCTCGTGGAGAGATGCAAATTGCTGTGATTGTGGAGCAGATGCGCCGTGAGGGCTTTGAGCTCCTTGTTTCACGACCTGAGGTAATTTTCAAACGAGATGCTGAGGGGAATCTCATTGAGCCCCTTGAGAGTGTCTACATCGATGTTCCAAAAGATAACCTAGGTGATATTTTACAAAGCCTTGCCGGCCGTAAAGCAGACATCATTTCAATGGACCATCAAGCGCATAGCGTCACGGTAGAGGCAGTCGTCCCAACACGTGGATTGATCGGCTTTGAAACTGATCTTGTCAATGCAACTAAAGGTCATGGCATTATGTCTCACCTCTTTAAAGAATATGCCGCTTACAAAGGGGAGATCCCGACACGTAACAACGGTGTTCTTATTTCGATGGAAAATGGAACCAGTATGGCCTACGCCCTCGATACTATCCAAGAACGCGGACGCCTCTTCATTGGACCTCAAGAAGAGGTCTATATTGGGATGGTCATTGGAGAAAATGCCCGCCCTGATGATATGCCAGTCAATCCATGTAAGGCCAAGAAACTTTCTAATATGCGCAGTACTGGTGATGGTAAAGGGATCTCTCTAACCCCTCCCCTCAAGATGACCTTAGAGCGTTCTCTGGAATATATTGCCAATGATGAATATGTCGAAGTGACCCCGCTGAGTCTTCGCCTTCGTAAGAAGATCTTGGATGCCACAGCACGTAAGCGGATGAGTGCGACCCCTGTTATTGCAGAGTAGCCTTCATTGTAAGGCAACTCCTGAAAAAAGTGAAGGGTTAACCCACATATTTCATACCAATCACCTATGGAATCCGGGAAGCCAGATGGATACTGCGTTAGCTTTGAATTGCTCCTCGGGCAGTATGAAACATACAGCCGTCGTCACAATCCATCACCTTCCTTCTCTGCATCTGGATTCGCGGCGCCTCGCGACGAACCAGTATGAAATATGCGGGTTAAAAGTATTATAAGATCAAAAATAGAAGTTAGAAAACAGCACTTGATTTTGTGCAAGCTACTCTGCACGATTCATCCTCAACTTTTTCTGTAATGGAAAAACTCTTCGATCACCTTGTTGATTGTTGTATCAAAAGTTAAATTAACATTTATAAAAAACTCTCATGGGACGCCAATGGCTCTTAGCAAAGCGTGAAGTATCTTCACTCAAAAAATCGAAAGCAACTGGGAAATTTGTTCGTGAAATTACCATTGCAGCTCGTCAAGGAGGTGCTGATCCAGCTAGTAATGCTCGTTTAGCAGCAGCCATTGATAAGGCAAAACGAGAGAGTGTGTCGCGTGATGTTATCGAGAGAGCCATTCAGAAAGGATCTGGAACTGGCGATGATAAAACATCACTCGAGCATATTGTCTTTGAAGGATACACACCGCACAAAGTTCCTGTGATCGTGGAGGTCTTTACTGATAACAATAATCGCACCGCCCCAGAAATTCGTGTCCTTTTTCGTGAAGCTCAGCTTGGAAATCCAGGGAGCAATAAGTTTCTTTTTGACCATGTCGGTTTAGTGGAAGCCTACACAACTAATCTCCAGGCCGATCTTGAAGAGGCAGCTATTGAAGCTGGAGCAAGTGAGGTGGAACCCTTAACCCATGCTCACAATGATGATATCCCAAACGATGCTCTAGGAGCCCGTTTTATTACTGAAAGAGCAGCCACTCATACTGTTTCTGAGTGGCTTTTACAGCATGGCTGGAGTGTGATTACGAGTGAAATTGGCTACGTTGCTAAAAATTTTCCTGAACTTTCGGAGGGGGAACGTCATGATGTTGTTGCTTTTTTAGAGACCCTGGAGGAGCATGATGATGTCCATCGTGTCTGGGCTGCGTTGAAATAAGCTTCCATAGAATATTTCTTAAGAATTAGAATCTTTGTTAGTTTTACAAAGTAATAGCTACCTGATGCTCTATGTCTAATCATATTAACAGATTGGGAGATGCACTCAGTCTTACCTACCTTAATCCTCTTCACTCTACGGGAGGTACAAGTTCAAAGGGTGAGTTCGAAATATTTGGTCGTCAGGTAAAGGTAGTAGAGAGTGGTTCTGCAGCTTGGGCTCTTAGAAAGGCTTATAATAGCGCAACAATGTATGAGACACGAAAAGCTATTTATGATGCTGCTTCTTCTACTCTTTTATTCAAAGCAGTCCCCTCGTCACACGAGAAAATCATTAGGGATGATTTTCAACCCTCCTCTGGGGGTAGACTAGGAGAACTCGGAAGATACTTTAACAATGATCGGGCTCGGCGTTGGGAAAATTATTCCTATACATTCCTGAACAAGGACTCTCAAGAATACTCTCAACAGATATCATCGAATCAAGAATTTCGAGATACAGTACTTCCACATACTGAAACTAACAATCAAACTATCACTGGCCTCTCTAATCATACTGGGGCGTGTCATATGAATGCCTCCCTGCAGGCTACAGCAGCATCGCTTCAAATCACCCTTGATTCACTAGTTAATGAAGATGCAAAGAGTGAACTCAAAAGCAGAATTCAAGAAAAAATGCCAACTCTTTCAAAGTTGATCGATGGAACTCCAATGACAGAGAAAGATTGTCAAGCTCTTCATGCTGAAGGGGCAAGTCTCCTTGCAAAAAATTATTGGTTTAATAGGCAAAGTCAATCAGGCATTGCAAGAGCATCAGCTCAATCTGGCGATATCAGAGGATTAATACCTGTAGATATTACAACTATTTTCCTTCATGAGCTTGGCGCACCCAAAGTGACTTTTAAGAAAGATCAAGAGATTCATGTTGCTTCTAGTATCACTATTGATGCAACTAATGATGCTGGATCAAAATCAAGAACTACGCAGAATAGTGTTAAAAAATTTCTAGATGACAAGGGTTATACCTTTAATATTAATCAAGCTCCTGCATCTCTCACTTTAAATTTTAAAAATAGCCGAGAGGGTAACAAGGTTCTGCAACACGGCACCACGGATATTCTACAGCCGATTACGTTTGGGGAGAGCCAATCATCTATCATCTATCAACCCAAAGCTATTCTGTGTGTTGTTTCTGCTGATTCTGTTGGTCTAAAGGGAAGTGGCCATGCTTTCTCTTTTTTAAGAAATGGGGATAGCTGGTCTGAAGTGAATGATTCACAAATCATCCCCATTCCAAAAGAGTGGGAAGAGGAGCTAGAGAGCTACTTATCGCAACATAGTTGCTCCATTGTTTATGAAAAAGTAGAGCAAGGAGAGAAATCAGCAAATCAGATTCAAACATCTACAAACGCTGTTATAGAAACTACAGATAACCAGGCTCCAGATCTATTTTTTCAAGCTTATAACGATTATCAAAAGTCTTTTAATCCAAAAATCCAGGGAGATTTTCTCACAGAAAAACTTCCTTTGGAGTTATTCCCTTTTAGCTTTATGGGATCTCAATTGAAGTCTCAACTCAAGGAGAGTAGTAACTTGGAGTCCATTCTACAAAAAATTGAGACGCTCTCTTTAAATGTCAATATATCAGAAAAACAAAAATATTTCCTTGCTCTTAATAAATCATATTTTGAGTTTAGAAAAGCCTTTTATTATGATGATGATGGCTTGCTAAATGCAACTAATGAATTTCAACGTATAGTTAATCACATTCCAGAATCTTTTACCGAAGAGCAAAGAGATCAGATAAAAGCATCTACGGGACCTTTAATAAAAGATTTTCAAGAATTCATAAATAAGATCTCTAAAATATCAATATAATTCCCAGCATTACTCTGAAAAATTCTTAATGAGCTCTTAAGGAATTCACACTCGTTAAAATTCCAGCAATCATGGAGTAAGCAACGACCCCGACAAAAAGTGCTACAAGGAGAATAACTGCGGGTTGAATGAGTGTTGTGAGGGTGCCGATTTTAGAGGAGAGCTCACGATCATAACGCTGTGCTGCGCGTCCAAGAGCCCCTGCAATATCACCAGTCTGTTCTCCAACACTTAATATGTCGATCATGACTGGAGGGAAAAAACCGACCTTCTTCATCGATCTCTCCAAGCTGTATCCCTCGCTCACGAGCGCTGAGATCTGTGCAATGAGTCCTCGGAGAAAAACATTTCCCGTGGCTCCATGCAGTAGATGAAGCCCTGAAAGAATAGTAACCCCATTGGAGACAAGGGTAGAGAGTGTTTGTAAAATCTCAGCAAAGAATTTTATCCTTAAAACAGGACCCACCACAGGAATATCAAGCATTGCTTTGTGCCACCATGCTTTACCAGATGGGGTTTCGGAAGCCATACGCAACCCTAAAAAAGTTGCTCCTAATGTCGCAATAATGGCCCACCACCAGTGACCACAAAACTCACTGACATTAATTAAACATTGGGTAATGAGTGGAAGTTTCTGACCAGATTTTCCTAGAAGAACAGAAAGTTGAGGTACTAAAAATGTGAGGAAAATAAACATTAGAACAATAGCCGAGGCAAAGACGATACTCGGATAGACAAGAGAGGAGGTTACTTTCTTTCGTAACTCTTCCATCATTTCTAGATGGGCACATTGACGTTTTAAAATTTTGGAGAGAGCTCCACTCGCCTCCCCTGCAGCCACCAGATTGCAATAGAGTGGGTCAAATGATTCTCCACAATCACGGAGTGCTTTAGAAAAGCTAACCCCTTCGCGCACACGAGCACGTAAAATTGCAGCTGCGATCTTCACTGGGGATTTCTCTTGGCGTTGTTCAATGACCTTCAGTGCTCCTTCTAACTGTAATCCCGCTTCTAAAAGCTCTGCGAGCTCCTCTGTAAAAAAAAGAAGCTGTGGGGTGCTCAGTCGCGTGAGTTGTAAATCAGCTGCTGAAGTCGCAAGAGGTTCTTTTTTGGAAGAGCTATTTTTACTATCCCCCTCTCCTCGAAGTGACTTGGGTTGCAATCCTCGCAAACGAAGAAGACGATAGGCCTCGCTTTGTGAGGGGGCTTCCAGGGATCCCGTCACCTCTTTGTGGGAAGCTTCAAAGGCTTGATAATAGAAGAGAGGCATGGCGCTATGAAGTGAGTAATTGTTGACTCTTTACTAGAAATATTTTTTTCTGCTGATCAGATTAAAAATAGAAAAAGAGCATCTTATCATCTGCCTCTTTGAATTTCATACAGTATAAACACCATCACTCCTCAAAGGCCTGGGTTGGGAGGGACTCGAACCCTCAACCAATGCCTTAAAAGGGCACTGCTCTACCGTTGAGCTACCAACCCTGAGAAAGCGGATAAGAATAGCAACCTTTCAAGGAAAGTAAAGAGTGATGAGTAATGGGTAATGATTTTTTTAAAGATCGATGTACCATCAGAATTCTTAAGCTTTTTTGATAGAAAGGATTTTCAAAAAATAATACTTCATGCTTGCGTCAGCTACACATTACTCATGACCCGTTACTCTTTACTTGTATGTACTGCAAGTAATGCTTTTTGCACTTCAGTGGCAGCACCACTTGTCTCGGCATTCAAAGAGGACCAGACAATTTTTCCATCCTCCACAAGAAATGACTGGCGGCTTGTGAGCCCCACAATAGGAATGAGGGTTACTCCAAAAGCTTTGGCAACGGTGCCATCCTGATCTGCAATGAGCGTAAAAGGGAGTTGGTGCTTTTGTTGGAATTTTTTCTGAGACTCAGGTGTATCTCTGCTTACTCCTAAAATCTGAATAGCTTTTCCATGACGATCGTGGAGGGTAACATAGGAATCCCTAAGAGAACAGGCTTCTGCAGTACATCCTGGGGTATCCGCTTTAGGATAGAAATAAACAAGTGTGATTCCTTTTGCATAGAAATTTGCAAAGGAAACTAATTTTCCATTTTGGTCAAGAGCACTGATCTGTGGTGCAGAGGCTCCAATAGGCAGTGGTTGAGCAGCAAGTCCTAGTGAAGTCATAAGCGAAAAAAAAAGAAGTGAGCGTTTCATCATGAATGGATTGGAAATCTTAGACTATGCTGATTAGCCACTGCCTTGACAAATCAAAAGCACTGATCTCTATCTGCATAAGAAAAGCTCTTGCCCGGATATTTCATGCCAATCACCTATGGAAGCATGGAAGCTAGCCCGGATATTTCATACTGATCGTAACGAGGAGGCCGCGAAGGCTGATGGGGTAAGGCAGATGAGCATTTTGATGCCGGGCTGTATGCGTACATACTGTCCAAATCAAAATGTGAGTCTAACGCAGCATCCATCTGGCTTCCCGGATTCCGTAGTAGATGAGTATGAAATATCCGGGCTAGATGGAGACTGCATTGATCTCACAGTCTTCATCAGGCAGTGTGTACACACGCCTATGTCGTTAGACTTCAGCGTCCGCCTTGTCCTATCAGCCTTCGCTGTCTCCTCGCAACGATGAGTATGAAATATCCGGGTTAGTGTTACCTGAACCTTTTTTAAAAATCGTAAAAAGAAGAGGCTCTCTTTTTTAGAACTTTTATGAGATTTGTTGAAAGGTTTCTTGCACTTCGGAGATTCCATCGCTAGCGTGTCACTTCCCACGGGGCGTAGCTCAGCTTGGTAGAGCGCTTGGTTTGGGACCAAGATGTCGCAGGTTCGAATCCTGTCGCCCCGATTTTTTTATGAAAACGCGTTGTATTCGTTATGAGGGAAGAGTTCAAGGAGTTGGATTCCGTGCTACTGTATTAGGTTTAGCGCGCGGCTTTGATGTTATAGGAAGCGTTCGTAATCTGTTGGATGGTCGTGTGGAGCTAATCGCACAAGGGGATAGCAAAGAGATGGAAGAATTCCTCTCTGCGATCCGGGAAAGCCCTCTCGCTGGCCATATTCAACACGAAGAAGAGGTCACTCTAGAAACAAATACCCTCCCCTCTTTTCGCGGTTTTAAGATCGTATGAAAAGCTCTTGTGCCGTGAGTATCGAGCACGTGACAAAAAAGTTTTATTCCTCTTTTCTAAAAAAACCTTCTTCTGTACTCACTGATTTTTCTTGGAACATTGAAAAGGGTCAGGTTGCGGCTCTTCTTGGTCCCAATGGTTCAGGAAAAAGCACATTGCTTAAAATCTTACTTGGTTTTTTGAATCCAACAAAAGGAAGGGCTCAACTTTTCGGAATTCCTTGTTGGAACTTGATCTCCCGTCACTCTGTTGGGTTCTTGCCAGAAAATCCGGTCTTTCCCTCATTCTTCAATGCACGAGAGGCCCTCACTTTTTATGGGAAACTTTCTAATGTCCCCTCCCTCTCCTCAAAAATAGAGGAGCTCCTTGTGTTAGTTGCTCTTCATGAGAAAGCAGATGATCTTATCGGGAATTACTCTCAAGGAATGCGTCAGCGATTAGGGCTTGCCCAAGCACTCATTCATGAACCCAAACTTCTTATTCTCGATGAACCCACCACAGGACTTGATCCCGTAGGATTAGATTTTCTCTCCGATCTTTTATTGGAATTAAAAAAATTGGGTAAAACAATTTTATTAACATCTCATTTGTTGGCGCATGTCGAAAAGACCTGCGATCAGATTGCTATTATTAAAGAGGGGAGACTTCTTCATACGCGAGCTCTTGATAAGATGAAACAAGAGCATTCTCCTTCATCACTCGAGCAATTATATTTAAATTTAGTAAGTCATTAACAATGCTAGAAAAATCATGAACTACTTCATTACAGCTACTGATACCGACGGAGGAAAAACTTTTCTCACTGCTCTTCTCACCCGTGCTCTTCGAACACTAGGATTTAATACCATCGCCCTCAAACCAATCGCATCAGGCAGTTGGAATGATTCTCAAATCCTACAAGAGGCAGCAAAAAATCAATTGACGTTAGAAGAAATCACCCCAGTTTTTTATCAAAATCCCTTAGCCCCACTCATTGCAGCCCCACTTGAAGGAAAAATATTTTCGTTGAATCAAGTG
>Ga0114975_10001206_pt1 | contig 18722 bp, 25 predicted proteins | sample S_130626_EF_Meta_FD_87031 | JGI IMG/M metagenome (GOLD analysis project Ga0114975, IMG submission 87031) | Freshwater microbial communities from Lake Simoncouche, Canada to study carbon cycling - S_130626_EF_MetaG | ecosystem: Environmental > Aquatic > Freshwater > Lake | place: Lake...
AAAGAGACGAATCAGGCAGACCAAAAGTTACAAAAGTTATGATTGGAAGTACTGACATCACAGCTATTGTTGATTTAGAAGCTGTGGCCGACGGTGTTGACTATGAAGATGCAGAAAGTCCAGCTGAAGATGTTTATATAATGTTAGATATTGATATTGAATCAGATTATAATCCAGCAGAGCGAGGTTCAAGAGAACATGGAACTGGCCTTCAATTAGAACCAGATTACGATGCATATAGTGAGATTACAGGTATTACAGCATACGGTAATGGAAAGAAAGTTTCTATATACACTGATGATTTTCCGGAAAGTGTTCAAGAAAGAATTCAAGAAATTGCAGACGAGATGAACAGCGGCGACGATGATGACGGGTATGATGATAGATACGAAGGTATGGAAGAAGGTCCGGACAAAAAAGATATCCCAGCAGCACAGCGTAAGGCAAGTGGAGACGCAGATTGGAAAGTTTCTCAACAAGATTTAGAAAAAGAAAAAGACAGCAGAATTAGCCATAGGGATACATTAGCTAAAAACAGAGGCGCAAACATACAAGAGTTGGCAGAATTTATTCATAGCTTTTACGATAAAGATTCAGGTACATTCCCTAAAGGCCCAGAAGGCGTTTGTACAATGGTAGGCAAGAAATTTGGCGAACAGGCAGAACAAGTTGCTCGTAAATTTGTAGAAAGAATGGCACCACAACAGAAAGATCCACAGATTGCAGAATTATCTCGTATTAAACAATTGTCAGGCATTAGTCAAGGCATAGGAATGTAACAATTTCGTCGCAGTTAGAGTCTAGTTAACTCTATTAGATTGGGCACTTAGGTGCCCTTTCTTTTGGCTAAATTGATTGTCAACGAAATCTGTCTCTAAGGCGTTGTATATGTATGCTAGGAGGCATTATGTATGAAACGTTTAGCTACTACACTGATTGCGAGTCTGACACTACTAAGTGGGACAAGTCAAGCAAATCCGAATCATTGGAATCATCATGGTCATCGTCAAGGTGCGCCTCGTGTAGAATGGATTGCTCCGCTTGTGATCGGAAGCGTAGTAACGTATGCTCTAACAAGGCCTACGCCACAGCCAGTAATAGTACAACAATGGCCAGTACAAGTGTATCCTAACACCCAACCATTTGCACCAATAGGTTATCATTATGAGAATATTCTCGATGCTAATTGTAATTGTTACAGACTGGTATTAGTTCAAAATCAACCTTAAAGGAAATATCATGAACAAACTTATCGCAACTTTAATCGTATCAACATTCGCAGTGTCTGCTTTCGCCGCTGAGCCAGCTAAAGCTCCTGCTGCTCCTGCTGCTCCTGCTGCTCCTGCTGCTACAGCAAGTGCTCCGGCACCGGCTGCTGCAACACCGGCTAAGAAAGAAGAAAAGAAAGCAAAGCCAGAGGTCGCAAAAGCTGATGCCACTAAAAGTGCAACACCAGCACCTGCCGCTAAGGATACCAAAACAGAAGCTGTTAAGAAGTAATCCACTTAGAAAGTCTTTGATACTCGGAGGGAGCGATCCTTCCAGTACCATTGACGATGAAGATCTAATAACAAGTTATCGTCGTCGTGATTTAGACAAGTCAGATAGAATCCAACCAGATGATATTAGTGATTATGTACTAGTTAGATTGGCAGTAGCCAGAGCAAAAGCAATGGCAGCGTATAGAAAGGCCCACGCATAAGTGGGCTTTTTTATTGGTAGAAATATATTCAAATTTAGATAAGATAGTCGTTGACTTTACTAAATAAAAAGCACATAATAAAACATGTGCATAAGGCATATAAACATTTTAGGCATATACAGGAGGCATATAAAATGGCTACATTAGCAGAAATTCGTGCAAAACTTCAAGAAGCACAAGGCAAGTCCACAGGACAATCCACCGGCGGTGGAGACAACGCAATTTACCCACATTGGAACATGGCTGAAGGCAAGGAAGCAGTAATTCGCTTACTACCCGACGGTAATCCAAACAACACATTCTTCTGGGTAGAACGTGCAATGATCAAATTGCCGTTCGCAGGTATCAAAGGTGAATCAGATAGTCGTCCAGTTCAAGTGCAAGTTCCTTGCGTTGAAATGTACAATGACGGTACAGTTTGCCCAATTCTTTCAGATGTACGTGGTTGGTTTAAAGATAAATCACTAGAAGAAATGGGTCGTAAGTATTGGAAGAAGCGTAGTTACATTTTCCAAGGCTTTGTAGTAGAAGATCCTATCGGTGAAGACAAGAAACCAGAAAATCCAATCCGTAGATTTATTATCGGCCCACAGATTTATCAAATTATCCGTTCAGCATTGATGGATCCAGAATTGGATGAGTTGCCAACAGATGCCCTAAAAGGTGTTGACTTCCGTATTGCTAAAACTAGCAAAGGTGGATTTGCTGACTACTCTACTAGTAAGTGGAGCCGTCGTGAACGTGCTTTGAGCGAAGTAGAAACCGCAGCATTGGTTGCTCACCAGCCTTGGAACTTGTCAGACTTTCTTCCAAAGAAACCCACTGATGTAGAATTAAAAGTAATGAAGGAAATGTTTGAAGCATCTGTCGACGGCGAGCCATATGACATGGAACGTTGGGGTCAATACTTCAAACCAGCTGGTATGGGCCAGAATACCGGTGATCCTAACAAGGCTTATACGCCTCGTGTGAGTGCAAGTACTCCTGCTCCAGTAGCAGACGAAGACGATGCACCGTTTGATACCGCTCCTATAGCACCAGTTAAAGGTGTTAACCTAGCAGACGCCGCTTCTGCAGGCAGTGATGGTGCAAGTCGTGCGCAAGATATTCTTGCAATGATTCGTAATCGTCAAAAGCAATAAGTTGTCATAGAGAATAAGGGACTGTGCCCTTATTCTCTTACCACTATAGGAGAATAAAAATGGCAAAAGTATTAAAAGTAAATGAGAACTTTTCTCTAAGTTATAATAGTCGCGAAGATCAATCGGGCGACACAGTGGCAGATATTGATGTTAGATTTGATAATCCCAAGGATGATTCTGTTATAATTAAAAGACTAAACACTTGGCTGCAAGCAATTGGTCGTGACGACATTGTTGTAAGCCCAAAGAAACTACCAAAGGGTGAACTATAATGGCAAAAGCATTTGATATTAGCAAATTTAGAAAATCGATCACTAAGTCTATTGACGGCTTGAGTATTGGCTTTAACGATCCAACTGATTGGGTCAGTACAAACAACTACGCATTAAACTATCTTATCAGCGGAGACTTTAATCGAGGTATTCCGTTGGGTAAAGTTACTGTGTTTGCAGGTGAATCTGGTGCAGGTAAAAGTTTTATCTGTTCAGGTAACCTAGTTAAGAACGCACAAGCACAGGGCATTTACCCTATCTTAATCGATACAGAAAATGCGCTAGATGAAAAATGGTTACACGCTCTTGGTGTTGATACAAGCCCGGATAAGTTGTTAAAACTTAACATGGCTATGATTGACGATGTGGCTAAGACTATCACAGAATTTATTGCAGAATACAAAACAATGGATGAGGCAGACCGTCCCAAGATCTTGTTTATTATTGATTCATTGGGTATGTTGTTGACTCCCACAGATGTTAATCAATTCCAAGCAGGTGATATGAAAGGTGACATGGGTCGTAAGCCTAAGGCACTGACCGCACTTGTTCGCAACTGCGTTAATATGTTCGGCGCATATAATATTGGTATGGTATGTACCAATCACACATATGCAAGTCAAGATATGTTTGATCCAGATGATAAAATTTCAGGTGGTCAAGGTTTTATCTATGCAAGTTCGATTGTTGTTGCCATGCGTAAACTCAAGTTGAAACTTGATGCCGATGGCAATAAGACTTCAACTGTTCAAGGTATTCGTGCAGCCTGTAAGATTATGAAAACCCGTTATGCAAAGCCGTTTGAAAGTGTACAGGTTGAGATTCCTTACGAAACAGGTATGAGTCCATATAGTGGATTAGTCGACTTGTTTGAAGCCAAAGGGTTGCTCAAGAAAGAAGGTAACAGTCTTGTCTACACTACCAAGGATGGCGAGATTATCAAACAGTTCCGCAAGGCTTGGGAACGCAATGAGAAAGACGGTCTGGATATCACAATGGCAGACATTTCAAAACACGGCGAAATTTCCGCTTCGGAGATAACTACTAATGTTGAACCTGAAACGGAGATTACTGAATGAAAGAAGATTTAATTGCAGACATTTGGACATTGGTCATTGAACACATTCCAGAAAAACATCGAAAAGATTTAGCCGCAGACTTTGTTAATACATTGTTAGACTATGGTATTAAAGAAAGTGTGTTACAAAGTCTGCAAGGTGTTGATGGATATCTCGATGACGCTATTAACTATGCTATCGACGGTGAATCTATTGACGATGAAGATCCAGAATATTACGAAGATGAGGAATAAATGAATTGGTATGATCGGGTTTCTAAAGATATTTCAAACATACCTGATGCTGTGGCATATTATGAAGTTGAACTACTAGCAGCAAAGACTGATGTTCGCATAGCGGGAAACCTTGAAAGAGCTGCTGCTAATATGCCAGGTATTGTTGAAAACCGATTTAACCAACTTCAAGAGATTGAAGGTATTTTAGAATATTTAAATATTGAACTAAGACGCCTTCGTAGTCAACATTTTCGTAAGTATTTAGAAAGTTATCAACGTGCTTTGTCTTCTAGAGACTGTGAAAAGTTTGTAGAAGGCGAAGCAGACGTTGTAGACTTTGAAAAGATTATCAACGACTTTGCTCTGTTGCGTAACAAGTGGCTTGGAATTATTAAAGCTCTTGATATTAAACAATGGCAGGTATCTAATATTGTTAAATTACGCACAGCAGGATTGGAAGACGCAACATTATGAACATTTTAGTAACAGGCGGTCTTGGATTAATAGGACATAATGTTGTTCAAAAGTTATCTAACTTAGGACACAAGGTTGTTATTTACGATAGTTGTACAAACTACGGAATCATCCCACAATCCGAACTAGATTATCTTATTAGCGAAAGAAAAAAGCTAGTAGGCAATCTTCCCTCATATGAAAGCGACATAGTCGAAAAGACTATGGTCGAACATGTCATTTCTCATAATAAGATTGATACTATTATTCATCTAGCTAGCTTTCCTAGACAAAAAGTAGTTAATGCAGATCCTGTATTAGGTAGTACTGTAATGAGCACTGGATTGTTGGTTTTATTAGAAGCCGCAGTTAAACACGGAATTAAAAGATTTACCTATGCCAGTAGCAGTATGATCTATGGTGACTTTAAAGACTATGTTACCGAAGATGCAGCATGTAATCCAATTGGACAATATGGTATTATGAAACTTGCAGGAGAATGGTTAGTTAAAGACTATTCACGAAAGCATGGTATTGAGTATACTATATTAAGACCCAGTGCTGTTTACGGGCCTTTAGATGTTGAAGATCGTGTTATATCAAAATTCTTGTTAACAGCAATGAGGGATCAAACTCTCAAAGTAAATGGCAGCAATGAAACTTTAGATTTTACCTATGTTGATGATGCTGCTGACGGCTTTGTTAATGCAACATTATCTCCCCTGGCTGCAAATAAGACATACAATATAACTAAAAGTCATAGTAAAACTTTATTAGCTGCTGCCAAATTAGCTGTTAAATTAGTAGGTAAAGGTTCAATCGAAGTTCGAGATAAAGATGCAGATTTCCCTAGTCGCGGAGCATTAGACATTACAGCAGCACGTCAAGACTTTGGATTTAATCCTAAAATTGACATCGACGAAGGTTTTGAAATTTACCATAACTGGCTTAAAAATTCCAAATACTGGCAAAGTCAGTTATAAATTTTGAAGTAATATGCGCAGATAAATATCTGCATGAAACGCATTGTACTAATCACAGGGGGTTTCGACCCCCTTCATTCTGGGCATATTGCCTACTTCAAAGCAGCAAAAGCCTTAGGCGATATGTTAATAGTAGGAATAAATTCCGACAATTGGCTACGTCGAAAAAAAGGTCGTGCATTTATGCCTCTTTTAGAACGACAAACAATCATAGAAAATATTGCCGGTGTTGACAAAGTCATTACATTTAATGATAGCAATAATAGTGCAATTGCGGCTATTATTAAAGTTCGAGATGAATTTCCAGAAGACAGAATAATTTTTGCTAATGGCGGTGATAGGACCAAAGATAATATTCCCGAAATGAGCGTCAATGATTTTAATTTAGAATTTGTATTCGGTGTAGGTGGTGAAGACAAAAAGAATTCCAGCAGCTGGATATTAGAAGATTGGAAATCACCAAAGACAATCAAACCTTGGGGCTATTATCGTGTGTTACACGAAGTTCCGGGAATGAAAGTTAAAGAACTCACAGTGAATCCAGGCAAAAGTTTATCAATGCAACGTCATTCACAAAGATCAGAATATTGGATTATTAGTGAAGGAAAAGCAGTAGTAAATCGTGCAATGGATAACGGCATCCCGATGCAGCAGATTACTATTAACAATCACGGCGAATATAAAGTTCCAGTCGGTGAATGGCATCAATTAACTAATCCGTTTGACGTTCCTGTTAAAGTCGTAGAAATACAATACGGTGATAAATGCGATGAACAAGATATTGTTAGAGAACAAGTACCTACAGTATATGTTGGATGGGATTCAAGAGAAGATATTGCCTACAAAGTGTGTGAATATAGTATTCACAATCATAATAAAGATGTAAACGTCTTTCCTATTAAACAACACGAAGTTATTCAAAATAATTTATACTGGAGAGATCCGGATAAATTCTCCTCAACAGAATTTACCTTTACTCGATTCTTAGTTCCGTACCTATCAAACTATCAAGGTTGGGCAATTTTTACTGATTGTGATTTTTTATTTTTAGATGATGTAAAAAAAGTCTTTGATCAAGCAGACGAACAATATGCTGTTATGGTAGTTAAGCATGATTATACTCCTGCAGAAATAGAAAAAATGGACGGAGCATTACAGAGAAACTATCCAAGAAAAAATTGGAGTTCTTTTATTCTATGGAACTGCGGTCATAGGCTAAATCGCGCATTAGATCTAAGAATGGTCAACGAAGAGCCAGGAAAATATCTGCACAGATTTGCCTGGTTACCAGATGAAGCTATCGGAAGTTTGTCTCTAGAATGGAATTGGCTAACAGACTGGTATAAAGAACCAATAGATGGGTCTCCAAAAGCTCTACACTATACGTTAGGGGGTCCGTGGTTTAAAAATTATAAAACATGTGACTATTCAGAACATTGGATGAATGCGTACGATGCAGTAGTAGAGCGAGACGAAGGAAAAGAAAAAATGGATGCATTTATTATCCACTTGCCGTCTATACCAGCAAGTTTAAAAACAGCAGTAGATTTACAGAAATCTCTAAACGAATATGGTATCAATGCACATTTAGCTGAAGGTGTGTTAGGCAATGAAGCTGTAGATGTTATGGAATTGGAAGGTAGAAAAGTACATCCATGGGGTATTAAAGGTCCAAATTCACCGCCTGCACCCGATGATACCTCTGTGCTTAAAGCAATGTCTCCGGGAGTACGAGGATGTTTCCTTGGACATTATAGACTATGGCAAAAATGCGTAGATTTGAATAAACCCATTATGATTTTTGAAGACGATGTTGTATTAACCAGAGGATTTGAATCTGTTACTTGGGAAGATGTATTGATAGTAGCTATTGGACATCCTACTAAGAGTGCAGACTATTGGACCAATCTCAATAGTCCAAGTGGCCGCCCCTTTGCAGAACCGTGGACAAAGAGTTCTATGCCCGGAGCAATGGGATACGTAATCAAACCACATGCAGCAAAAAAACTTTTAGAAGTATATGAAAAAACATTCTTGCCTGCAGACAATGCTATAAATCAATACCATGTTAAAATTGAAATTTGTTCTCACCTAATGGGTCGTGCCTTAGTTGACGAAGACGGAAAGAAAAGTTTAACAAGAACAAAATTTTGGAATAATCCTAAATGAACAACTGGATATTTTTAAGCAAAGACGGCCAAGACGAATATATTAATATGTTTGCCATGGGCACCGGTGGAAGAGTTGTATCTACTAAAGAATTTAATTTTGAAGATTCAACCGATCCCATAGTTATACGAGGTATTCTTAAAAAGAAAACAATTCAGGAATGTTGGAAGTCTAACAGAGATTTCTATTTTATGGATACTGGTTATATGGGTAATCAACAAAATCCCCTAAATCCGTTAGGTTGGAAATTGTATCATAGAATTGTTAAAAATGATTTACAACACAATAACGAAATCATTACAAGACCCGATGATAGATTTAAAAGACTGTCAATACCGTTGTATGATTGGAAGAAAGGTGGCCGTAAAATCCTAATAGCAAAACCAGACGAAAAACCAATGAAGTTCTATGGTTTAGATTTGGATCAATGGTTAGCAGAAACTATTAATATTATTAAGCAACACACAGATAGAGAAATTGTAGTTAGAGATCGTGTAAAAAGCAGAATCGACAGAGTTGTACACAATACCTTAAAAGAAGCCTTAGATGACGATGTACATGCATTAGTAACATTTAATAGTAATGCTGCTACCGAAGCTGTGATGTATGGTTATCCGGCCTTTACGTTATCTGCAACACATGCAGCTAGTCCAGTAACACTACAAGATTTAAGCAAAATAGAAACTCCTTATTATCCCGACAGAGATAAAAGATATGCATGGGCTTGCCACTTAGCCTATGGACAATTTCATAATACTGAATTAAAAGACGGATCCGCATTTAGGATACTGAACGAAACATGATATGACTATATTAGCTGTTTATCATGGGTCTGTACCAAATAAAAAAAGTCAAGAAAAAATTGATATTCTGTTAAACTTTTCCGAAGGGGCAAGAAAAGCAGGAACAATAGTGCATGACTATCAAGATCATAATTATAGACCATCGGATATTGCTATCATACAAGGATGGGTTGCTCCGGGCATTCCATCTAGTAAACATTTGCAATTAAGAAATACAGTAATACAACAACAATTAAAACTTAACAAGTATGTAGTAGCAGTCGACAGTAATTTATTCCTTTACAAAAATAAAGACAATCCACTACATTATCTACGATATAGTTTTAACGGAATATTTCCTAATACCGGAATATATTGTGACAGTGAAATAGATCCAACTAGATGGGCAAAAATTAGCGCCAGATCTAATCTACAATTAAAAGATTGGCGAACAAACGGTGACCACGTATTGCTCTGCTTACAACGTAACGGTGGTTGGTCAATGGGCGGATTGGATGTTCAAGATTGGGCAGTAACGGCTATCGAAGAAATACAAAGACATACAGATAGACAAATTGTTGTTAGAGCACATCCGGGAGATAAACACAGTTTCGACTATCTCAATCCTAGATTAGGAAGATGCAAAATTAAATTTGGTAAACGTGTTGTTCTAAGTTACAATAAAAATCTAGAAGATGATTTAAAAGATTGCTGGGCCGCAGTAAATTATAATTCCAGTCCCGTAGTAGGTGCAGCAATAGAAGGTGTTCCTATTTTTGTAACAGATCCGTTACGTAGCCAATGTGCAGAAGTTGCTAATACAGACTTATCACAAATAGAAAACCCACTACTGCCCGATAGACAACGATGGGTTGAACGATTAAGTATGTTCCATTGGAACTTTGACGAATTAAAGTCCGGAGAATGCTGGACACATATGAAAAAATTTATTTAAACTTTTTAATAGCATCAACTAATGCTGCGTAATCAGCATCTCGGTGACGTTGCGTTTTACTCCACATCCAATCGTCTTTCTGCTTCATCCAAGAGGTATGATAGTCATTAGTTACCTTATCTTTTACTACTTCAATGGGAAGCTCAAATGCACGTATTAGATGATGTCTTTCTATTCGTTGAGCTATTTCTAAAATCCAAGTATCAACATACCAGTGATAAAAATGAGGAGGTAGAAAGTATCCCAGAGTATTGATCCAATTTTTATGTAGACAAAAATGCGGACTTTTATATTTGCTAACACTAGGTGCTCTAGGATAGACACACACTAGTTTATCTGGATATTGATCAAATGCATCAAGAACTAAAAAACTCCAATTTGGAGTTATGAATTCACAATCGTCTCCTACTAGAAATAATATATCATGTTTAGCCTTCTCTGCCATTAAATTCCAGCTGTATGATGTACTTTGGTTAGGACCAATGGTATATTGACTTGGATCGAATAATTGTTTATATTCTTCTAATAGCGGATCGTCATTGTTGAGATATAACATTATTTCAAGATTACAACCTGCTGTTTTAATAGCAGAAGTAACCATTCGATGTGCTAGTTGAGGTCTACTTCTACTAGGTGTTAAAATACTAATCACTTCTTTATGCCCCAGAAATATAAATCTTTAGACGAAGAGTTTGAAGAAAATTCAAAATTTGAAAACAACGAATTTAAATCTGCAATTCTTTCAAAATCTTCTTTTACTAAGTTTCTATAATAATCCCATCCTTTGCCTATAGTGAGGGGAGAATCTGCAGGAGAAGTTCTAGTAGTTCCGTGTTCTTTTCTACCAGTAGTAGCACAGGTAAAAATTATAATGCCGCCAGACCGACAAATTCTAAGCATGTTAAAGAATGTTTCGGCCCAAAAAGGATTGTGTTCGAAGCATTCACAACTTATAACAGTATCGGCAGAATTATCCAAGGCATTGTATGTTTGTCCTTCACATACTATATCAACATCTTTACCAGGTCCAACATCTATTCCTGTATAGTTGCAATTATCAAAAAACTGTCTTATAGATCCATTAATATTAAGACTTCCTATTTCGAGAACTGTTGAATTTTCAAAATTATTTTTAAATTTTTCTTTAATGCTGCTAATGTAGGTTAGTTGTTGTGTATGTGCCATTTATTTAGATCCTAATCTATTATTATTGCCAATATGCTTCTGTTCTTTTTACTTTGAGATCCTTGCTTTTGCTTCGCCCTGTACTTTTTCTATCACCTTTAAGATGATCCAGGTATGCACCCCACTCGCTGTTAATCAACGGATGCCCTTCACCTGCAATTATGCCAGCACTCCAGTTATTTTCCTTTAATGCTACTTGTTTTCTAACAGCATCAAATACAAAACTGTCATGCCATTCGTCTAAGGTAAAAATTCCACTTTCTGCATTGTCATAAAAGTATTGGAACTTTTTTAAAAATTCTTGTACTGCCGGACTTCGAAGATTTAACGAATATAAACCACATTCTGTATATTTTCCTTCTCTACCTAAAAATCCCAAGTCAATTTCAGGAGAACAAAAACGTTCAATAGTCGATAACGGTATAGGACTATGACAAACAGTGTCGGCATCCATCCAGAATAAAATATCTGCATCGGTATTTTTAGCACAGTCAAAAATTGCATAGACTTTGTGAGCAAAACGCACAGCATCCCACTTAAATCCCTTGCCAGCGTCTTTTCTTTTTGAGCGAACTGGATCGTTTGTTACGTCACCGTTGGCTTTAGGGACATTTTTCCATTTTTCTTTGAATGCGGTTAGTGCTTCGACAGAATCTAAGTCAGTTAGCGTGATCCTAGAATGATCCGATACTCGAGGATTGCATTTTTCCGGATAAACATGTAGGGTAATTTCTGTTGGCCAGTTTTTGCAGAAGGTATCGATCATACGTTGACCGTATTGTCTTAATCCTGGTTCATGAAACGTTGTTACAACCGCAATTTTCGTCATTAATTTTTCCAAAGATGATAATGTTTGTGTATGTCTATTATTTTATAACAATTAGATTTTAAAAATTTGTAATGTTCTTGAGAATTTTTAATATCGCCTTCGATCATTATAAAAGGATAACATGCTCTCCATAAAGGTAACAATGTAGGTATCACATGAACCAGTTCTTTGTCGATAATGACAAAATCTACCTCTGGTATTGTGAATGTACTTTCAATATTTTCTCTATGAATTAAATTTTTACGTCTTAATGATTCGTCTTTAGGATACAATACAAACACTGTCGGAGCATCGTCGAGTAACTCTTCTAAATTTCCAAAAGCAGCACCTACTACTAAAATATTTCGGAAATTCTTGTTAATTTTTCTCAATCGTTTTGTAAATTTTCCCATAGATAATCATTAAATACTCATATATTTATTAACTAGATGAAGTTCAGAATTTATAAAGAGTATGGAGCATTAAACAGTGTACCTGTGTTCACTGCGCTAGAGCACGGGTTGAAAAATATTGGTTTTTCGGTGGTTGATAGTGGTCAAGACGTGGATGTTATATGGTCTGTTTTATGGCAAGGCAGGATGGAGTTCAATCAACAAATATACGAAAGAGCCATAGCACTAGGACGACCTATCATGATTGTTGAAGTAGGTAATCTCATTCGTGGCAAGACATGGAGACTGTCTTTGACCAATGTGAATGGTCATGGAATTTTTGCAAATAGCGAAAATTTAGACCTTGACAGACCTGAAAAATTAGGCATCGAGCTGGCACCTGAAAAATTTAATAGACGTCCTGAAATACTAATTGCAGGGCAACATCAACAAAGTCTGCAATGGAAAGGACAACCTCCACTAGACGAATGGATGAGACGAAAAATCACAGAAATTCGTAAATTTTCGGCAAGACCTATAATCGTCAGACCTCATCCTCGAGCATTGTTTAATCTACGTGTTCCCGGAGTTACAATAGATATTCCAAGACAGGTTCCCAAAACCTATGACGATTATAATTTTGATTGTAACTATCACTGCGTGGTAAATTTCAACAGTGGCCCAGCTATAAAAGCAGCAATTGATGGCGTTCCAATAATAACAGACTCTTCAAGCCTAGCATATGATATTAGTGATATTATAGAGAATATAGAAAATCCAATACTCAAGCCTAGAGAAGATTGGTTTATAAAATTAGCACATACTGAATGGACAATGCCCGAAATACTAACTGGAGCTCCCATGAAAAGTCTCATTGAAAAAATAAAATAACTGTTGACTCTCACAGTGTAACATGTTAAAATAGTTAGATGTCAACCTCTGTATATATTGAAGATACCTTCGTAGAATTTTTTGTATTATGTGGAACTCATACGACAATTCTACAAAAATCAGATTCAAGTGCATGCGATAGTTTTTATAATCAGATAGCTGCCGGAAAGAAACTAACTGCTAATCAGGGTGCATATCTTTTAAAAATTTTAGAAAAGTATAAACACTTTGCTAAAAAGTGCGGATTAGATTTTACTGATATATTACCTAATCTTGTTTGGAAAAATCCATTTAGAACTTTAGATTTAACAAAATCTATATTTGTTGAACAGACAGAAACTGATATTAATGTTTGTTTAAAGTTTCCCTATTCCTTAAAGAAAGAGTTTGAAACTGAGATTGAAAATTCCAAAGGAGAACTTGTTAGCCAATGGGATCATAATAGGCAGTTACGAGTAATGAATTTGTATAATCAGAATATTATACATCTACATGAATTTTGTCAAAAATATAACTTTGAAATAGATAATTCTTTTCTTGATGCTGTAAGTCAAGTAGAAGAAATTTGGCAGCATCAACACGATGTAATTTGCTATAGCACTGTTGAAAATGATACAGTTGTACTACACAATGCCGTAGAATCTTCGCAGACATACTGGGAAGAACATAAAACTGATTCAGTTAATCACAACATGTTTTTAGCAAAAGTTATGGGATATCCTGTTAGCATTGAAGGAGCTCCAAAAACAATAATTGATAAAATTTCATCAACAGACGAGAAATCTTTTTGGATTAAGTCAATAGATAGTTTTTTTGAACTGTACAATGATATAGGTGGAATTGCCTGTGTGTTGTTAGACAGAAATACTAAAAATGTTGTAGAATGGTTAGAACATTTTGTAAGAGCAGCTGAGTTACATAATGCACGGAATTTAATTAAGGTGTGTTTTAGAGACGAAGCTGACAAAAATTCCAATCTAAATACCTGGATCAAAGAACAAGGTCTAGGTGGAAAAGTTGATGAGGGTCGTATTTTAATATTCAATCATAAACCGCCCAAGTGGTTGTTTACTAAGAATATAGATGTTAAAATCGTAGTAACAAATAGTTATACTCCTCATAATGAACCCGTTGCGGCTTCGTGGTTAGCAAGCCACTCCTGTATATGTTATGTGGGAGAAATTACACCTACTCCCCCGAGGAATAAAAAAATTGTCAGTTTGTAAATTAATAATAAAAGACGAAGTAAACATTAAGTGTGAAGGCTTAAGTGTTGAAACTAGGCGTAAAATTGTCAACAAACTAAAATTTGATTTGCCTTACGCTCGTCACATGCCTGCTTACAAATTGGGTCGTTGGGATGGCACTAAAACATATTTTGGTATTGGCGGAAACGGTTATCTTGCACACCTAGATGTTATTCTACCTATCATCCAAGACTCTGGATATGAAATAGATATTGAAGATTTACGTCATCATAGCAAAATAGAATTTACACACGTTACTGAAAATTATTGGGCAGACAAAGGCAAGACTTGGCCCAAAGGTCACCCTAATGCTGGAGATCCGATTGTACTTCGTGATTATCAATACGATGTAGTCAATAAATTTTGCGATAATCCTCAAGCATTACAAGAAGTTGCTACCGGTGCTGGCAAGACAATTACCACAGCTACACTGAGTCACCTTAGTGAAAAATACGGACGAACAATGGTTATTGTTCCTAATAAAAGTCTAGTAGTACAAACTGAAGAAGATTATAAGAACCTAGGACTTGATGTTGGTGTATACTTCGGTGATCGTAAAGAACTAGGAAAAACCCATACTATCTGTACTTGGCAAAGTCTTAATGTACTAGACAAAAATAGTTATGACGGCGATGCCTTATCTTTAGCAGAATTTATAGAAGGTGTAGCAGCTATTATTGTTGACGAAGTACATCAAGCTAAAGCAGAAGTACTTACTAAACTATTAACTCAAAACTTTAAAAACTGTGCCATACGATGGGGATTGACTGGAACTATACCTAAAGAAGCTTGGGAGTTTCAAGGCATTTTAGCTAGTATTGGTCCAGTTATTAATCAAGTTTCTGCACACGACCTACAAGAAAAAGGTGTGTTGGCACAGTTACAGATTAATATTTTACAAACAAATGAAGTACAGGCGTTTAGAAGTTTTGCAGACGAATATGCGTTCTTAGTCACCGACGACTCACGTGTTACTTGGTTGGCAAATAAAATTAAAGAATTGGCATTAACGGGAAACACATTGGTGTTAATTAATAGAATTGACACCGGCAATAAATTAATAGAACGTATTCCTGAAGCTGTCTTTGTTAGTGGTGGAATGAAACTTGACGACAGGAAAGATGAATATGATGAAATTAAAACAAGCAATGACAAGATTATTGTGGCGACTTATGGTGTGGCCGCTGTGGGTATTAATATTCCAAGGATTTTTAATTTGGTTCTTGTGGAACCCGGAAAGAGCTTTGTCAGAGTTATACAGAGTATTGGGCGAGGCATTAGAAAAGCGCAGGACAAAGACCACGTTGAGATCTGGGATATCACGTCCGCCTGCAAATATTCCAAGAGACATCTTACTGAAAGAAAGAAGTACTATAAAGAGGCGAAGTACCCCTTTACAATAACAAAAGTGAACATATGAAAATTTTAACATTAAACAATAGATCTTTTGATCTAAATGATTTACCAGACGAAGTTGATGAAGATACTCGATTTTCAGTCCTTGATAACAGCAATCCCAGCGAACCGGATTTCTATTTTATGCCACTGATTTTTTTAGAATCATTTAATAGTCCGGCTATTTTATTAAACATCGGAGGCTACGAAGTACAGATGCCTTTGGATTGGTGTATGATAGTCGGAGATAAGGATTGTGGTCTAGATCCAGAAGTATTACCGTTAACTAGTTTAAACGAACGAGGATTTGATGCATTCTCTTTTAATCCTGTAAACGGATTTAAATGTGAATACTACCCTATCGAAATTGTAAATATCTATCAAGATGTTCGGTGGTACTTTCCTAAAATGAAAAATGGACAACTGTTAACAGTGCCATTACACGACGGCCCTAGTCCGCCGTGTGTATTTTTTGTCAAAGAAATAAGTAGACAGAGCGAAATCTTACAATTAGATAAGGTGATTTAAATGAAAGCAGGAAAAGTTTGGGGAGTTACCGAATTGCTAGAAGCAAACGGAGTATTAGAATTCCATCGATTAGAAGCAAGGGCCGGCGGCGTTTGTTCTAAACATAAACACAAATATAAGTGGAATGGATTCTTTGTAGAATCTGGAGAAATGATTGTTCGAGTATGGAAAAACAACTACGATCTAGTAGATGAAACAATACTAACAGCTGGACAATATACAAAAGTTGCTCCGGGCGAATATCATCAATTCGAAGCAGTAACTGATATTGTAGCATTTGAATTGTATTGGGCAGAGTTTGATCATGACGATATTGAGCGGGAAACTGTGGGGTTTAACAAACATGGGACAGCTTAAAGAAAACACATCGTACATATACGAACGTGCCGACGGTATAGTCTACGCTAGAGAATTCGGCTCTGATCCAGCCACTCGTAAAGAAATTGGCTGGACTTACGATAACAGAACTAATGACGGACGACCGTTACAAGAACATATTAAAGAAGATCAGTTGTGGGGTGAAATCCGTCGAATGGCTAAAACTAATCCTACTTTACAAGAGGCTATAGATCGTGTTAAAATAATCTACTTACTGAGTAAAGACAATGGGAAAAAATAAACACGTAGATCTTTTTAGCGACATGATCCCGGCAGTGGACATGGGCATGAAAGAATTGTGGGATGCTGTAACTGAAGAAGGCCGAAAAGAAATTAAAGGCGATTTTTGGAATCTTAATCGATATATCAGCAATGTTAAAAGTAATAATAGAGAATTACAAGAACATTTTTTATTAACTACAAACGAATTTTATAATAAAAACTGGTCGCTGATACAGAAACATCCTAAGCTGGTTTGGCAGACATTGTGTTTGTGTAGTCACGATTCAAAGAAAACTTATTTTCACGAATGGCTTCCTCTTAAAAAACAAAAAGATAAAAAAGTAGAATTTTTAGCAAACTTATTTCCAGATATGAAAATATCTGATATAGAAACGTTGGCTGCTATTACAACTGATAAAGAGATTAAAGAATATGCTAAGGACCTTGGTTGGGACAAAAAGCAAATTAATGAAATTAAATTATAAGTGTGAATTCTGTGAAAAACTATTTGCTAAAGAAAAAACTTTAGTAATACACATCTGTGAGCAAAAACGCAGATACTTAGGAAAATCTGAAAAACACGTACAACTAGGTTTGTTAACTTTTCAACGATTCTATGAATTAACACAAAAGGCAGCTAAACCTAAAACGTTTGATGAATTTGCTACAAGTAGTTTTTACACAGCATTTGTAAAATTTGGCAGTTTCCTATCTAACACAAATCCGATATATCCGGAAAGATTTATTGACTTTGTTGTTAAGAGTGGGATTAAACTTGACCATTGGTGTCGAGATGAACTGTATGACAAATATATTAGTGAGCTTATTAAAATTGAGCCTGCTGATGGAGCAATACAAAGAACTATCAAAACCATGATAGATTGGAGTGATGCAAATAAAGCACCCTGGGAGCATTATTTTGCATATGTAAATTTAAACAGAGCCACACACGATATTAAAGAAGGATTGATAAGTCCTTGGGTAGTGTTAAATAGCAAGTCAGGAAAAGACATGTTAAAAAGAATGAACGACGAGCAATTAGACATTATTGGTGCAGTAATTGACCCGCAACACTGGGCTCGTAAATTTAAAACTATGCCTGCCGATGTAGAATTAGTAAAAGCAGTACTTAAGGAGGCGAAGATATTGTAATGCCAAAAAGACCAGAACCACCCGAAGAAGAATTAAAACATAACGAAGAATTTATTTCTCGTGATGATATAGACATTGAAGTTGTTATAGGCGAAGAATCTCCGGATGTGTATGTTAAATTTAGCGGATTTGATGATGCTGAAGATGCCGAAGAGTATGCGCAATTTTTAGCAGAAACGCTGCCACTCTTATTGTTTGAAAGTACAAGGTTACAATAATGCCCGATATTGACATAGACTTTTTAGATAGAGAAAAAGCATTGACACTTTTTAAACATACTGTAGCAAGTAGAAAGGAAGATGCTAAGTTAGTTAAACATAACACAGGAGTTTATCTTCACGAAGTTCCTGTTGATCCAATAACTGGTCTATGTTCTGTTCCCTATGACGAAGCAGACGATAGCGGATATTTTAAAATAGATTTTTTAAACGTTGGAATTTATAAAGGTGTTCGCGACGAAGAACACCTAGTTCAATTAATGAATCAGGAGCCACTATGGGATCTATTACTTCAGGACGAATTTGTAAATCTGTTATTTCATTTGAACGGGCATGGGGATATAATCCGGAAGACCCTGCCGACTTCCGTGGAACAATTATCTGCCGTCCTAGCAATGATCCGCCCTGCCAAACGTTATCTGATTGGGAAGCCATGGACGACGATTATGACGGAAGTTTGGACCAAGCCCGAGACTGGTGAGTACTACTTTAAGAAGAGTCATGCTACAGCTTATGCTGTGGCCATTGTAGTGCAGATGAATTTAATCTGTGAA
>Ga0114975_10001207_pt1 | contig 18719 bp, 19 predicted proteins | sample S_130626_EF_Meta_FD_87031 | JGI IMG/M metagenome (GOLD analysis project Ga0114975, IMG submission 87031) | Freshwater microbial communities from Lake Simoncouche, Canada to study carbon cycling - S_130626_EF_MetaG | ecosystem: Environmental > Aquatic > Freshwater > Lake | place: Lake...
CATTCAAACACCTGACCTTAGCATCCACTCAAGACCGCTCCCAAGGGTACACTTCAAGTACCTATTCGGAAGATATGCTTGGAAAAACCGGAAAAGTGCACTCTAGACTTCGACCGAGTGGTAAGGTGGAGATCGGCGGAGAAATATACGATGCCTATTCCCGAGGAGAGTTTTTAGAACAAGGGGAATCGATCGAAGTCATCTCTACCGAAGGAACTTCCCTACGGGTGAAAAAGTCAGAAGCCTAAAATTCAAAATTGGCTATTTTTAAGTCATGAACTCCCTAGGCTTACTTTAACCCCGCATCGGTGAAGAGGAACTACTACACTATTTTACACAAGTCGCTAATGCAATGATCAACCATGACCACGTGGAGTAACCGAATATACACCTACTATGTAGTTGTCGCTTTTATCCTAAGCTTCGCGATCTTATTCCCACTATTCCTTTGCTGCATTTGGAACCCTTCCTGGAATAAGTATGGACGGAAAATCAACCAATTTTGGGCCAAAGGCTTCTTTTCACTCATTTTTCTGCCAGTGAAAGTTGAAGTTGAAGGAACCCTCGAAAAAGGCAAATCCTATATCTTCTTGGCCAATCATTTTAGCTATTTGGATGTGGCCATGATGGGCTTTGTTCCCGGTGATGCTGTTTTTATAGGAAAAGCCTCCATCCGGAAAGTTCCTTTTTTTGGATACTATTTCAAAAATCTACACATCGCAGTGGACCGCAGTCGTGTCAAAAGCAGAGCCGAAACCATGCGAAGAGCAGGCTTGGCACTAGATCGAGGGAGCAGCATAGTTTTGTTTCCCGAAGGAGGCATCTACACCCAAAATCCACCCCATTTAGTTCCTTTTAAAAACGGAGCTTTTCGATTAGCAATGGAGAAACAAATCTCCATCATTCCTGTCACCTTATCCTACAATCATGTAATTTTGGCGGATCAAAAAGAGTTGATTATAAAGCGAATGCCAGCCAAAATGGTTTTGCATCAAGCAATCAATCCGGTAGATTTTACATCGGATGAAGCGCTCAAGCAAAGCTGTTTTGAAGTAATTCAGGAGCAATTGCTAAAAGATAATCTGGCCTGATTTGAAACGAATTCCAAGCCACACTTCCGACTAGTTGCATGAAAATTGAACAGGAAACCCTACAGAAAATAGCTCATTTGGCTCGACTTAATTTTGATGCACAAGAAGCAGAAAAGATGAGCGCCGACCTTTCACAAGTACTAAATTGGGTAGATCAGCTTCAAGAGATAGATACGGAGGGTGTGGCACCACTCACAAATATGTCTGCTGAAGTCAATGTATTCCGAACAGATGCAATTGGGGTACAGCTCACTCAGGACGAGGCATTAAAAAATTCACCCCAAAAGGAGAATGGCTTTTTTACTGTTCCCAAAGTCTTGGAATAAGATGCCTATTCGCTCCAATACCTATTCTTTGAACAAAATTCTAGCAATCCTATTCTTGGGAGTTGGCGCAATTCTGGCTGCCTATTCCTTGATTAGCCCAAGTTTCACTCATTCCAATCTCCAATCGGGCGCTTTTTTGGATAGGTTACCCGTACCATTCTCGAAAGTAAATTTAGGGGAAGTCGATGTTCCAATTCTAGTGGATCACTTTCTTGTTTTCCAAAACTACCAAGTAACCCCCTACCCTTTTACCCCTACTGAGAATTACCTCTTCGGTATTTTTATTGTACTTGTTTCCATAACGGTATTGGCAAATCTAAGTAGGTTTAAAAAAATACCATTTATCGGAGCTGGTGTCGTATGGATTCTGCTCCTTACCCTTTCAAACTTCAATGGATTAAATATTGGAGGCCTTAGTTCAAATCTTTCGCTCCTCTTACTTTTAGGCGCCACCTTGATCCCAACCATTTATTTCCATGTTTGGGGAACCCAATCCCCTTTCTGGATCCGTTGGCTGGTACTTGCAGGGACCACAGGAGGCACCCTAATTGCCTTCACCTTGATCAGTCCGATCATTAATCCCAGCCTCTACCTATCGGAACAAAGTTTAATTATTGGAATTGGAATTAGCATTGCCTGGATTTTTTGGCAAGGGCATGGGATTCTATCGGGCCTCTTAATTCTTATTTCAAAAGCCAATGCAGGCCTGAATGCCAAAACTAGCATTCAATTCGCTGCAGTCACCCTACTCTATCTTGGGTTACTTTTTATTTTACTTCTCCATCTTAAAGGGGATGTCACCTGGCCGATTGGCGATTTCATACCCCTGTATCTCATCCTCCCTTTAGGTGTATTGGGATGGTATTCAACTCGGGAAAAATTAGCCCAAAGTGATGACTTAGCCAGTTCTTCACAAGTCCTTCAAAACTTATATCTTTTGGGTTTTGCAAGTACCCTGTGGACCATTTGGAAGTTGACCTTCTCGCATAATCAAGCAGGTGAAGAGCTGCTAAAGCATCTGGTGATTTATTCCCAACTAGGCTTTTCGCTATTCTTTTTTATTTACGTAGCGATCAACTTTTTGCCACTAATGCACAAAGGAAAGACTGTTCATCCTGTGCTATACAAACCTTTTATTCTTTCCTATTACCACCTCAGAATTGGAGGAACGATTGCCTTCATGGTTTTAACTACCTATTTGGAAGCCATTATTGCATCCCAAGTAAGCGCCTTAACTAACAATATTGTAGGGGATTACTACTACCAAACCAATCAGAAGCTTGAAGCAAGTATCCTGTATGAAAACAGTTGGGATCGCTATCGATACAACCCTAAGGCAAAAAATTTAACTGCTCAACTCCTATTCGAACTGAACCAACCGAGTTTGGCAAAGGAACACTTGGAAGAAAGTTTTGATCTAGCTCCACAAGTAGATAACATCCTACTCCTTGCGGACCGGCTTCAAAAAGAGAACAAACCCTTTGAGGCAGTTTTTTACCTTGAAAACGGGTTGAAATTCTTTCCAAACAACCAGTACCTCAGTCAAAATCTAGCCTTGCTCTTCACGCTTGTTAAAAAAGACGTGGAAGCGCAAGCAATATTTGCTGATCTCTCCAAAAACAATTCGGTTGCCGCTGCAAATTGGCTTGCCATTTCTGTGAAACTAGGGAAAAAAGTAGAAATCCCAAATGCGGAAGAAGACCTCATTTTACTAATCAATCGGGTTGCCACAGAACGACAAAATGGAACGCTAGTGGATGGAAAAACCTTGGAAAACTTGAAGGAAAAGCTGGAAAAAGAAAGTTCTCCACTTCTACTTCAAGCAGGGTATCGAAATTTATTTGCCATTCAAAATCTCGAAGATCCTAGTACAGACCTCCAATTGTTGGATTCCCTTTCGAAAAGAGAAGACTTACTAGAGTACACGATGCAGTTTCAAGAAACCGCCATCTTGAGAAGCTTGGGAGCGGGAAGAATCAACGATGCTGTCAAAAACTTAAACGGCCTAGCCTTTAGAAATCCCGGTGATGCCGCCTATTACCTCAATTTGTCTGGGCTTGTATTGGCGCAGCAACTCGATTTTGAAAAAGCTGCCAAGGACTTTGCCTTTTCGAAAGAAAAAGGGTTTCAGGCTGAGCTCACTATCCATGAAGCCATCCGGAATTGGCAAACCGAACGGACGTTTGGAAGGTTAGCGACTAACCCTGAAAATGAAGCGTTTAAGGATGAGTTTGTAGTTAGAGGGAGGTTCAATCAATCCATGCCGGAAGCCCTATTTTTGGATTGGAAAACCATAGCTTCTCCCGACTTCAAGTTAGAAATGGCTTGGAGGTTACTTAGCCACAAGGCCCATGGCCTTACGACGCCGCAGCTGAAGGAGGTTGCCGCCTTTTTGAAAGGAAAAACAGATCGAATTGCAGATTTAGATGCATTTCTAAAGGCCCCAGAATGGACCGAAGCAAATTCCTTGCGTTCCTTCACCAAGTTTATCGGCGGATCAGAGGAACTGACTGCAAACCCCTATTTAAGCCCATTAATTTGGAGTGCCTATTTGCAAACCGAGGACAGATTGGAAGCTTACGAACTGCTTCAAGCTGCCACTGAATTCAATAAGGACCCACTACTTTGGGCAAAGAAAGTAAAGGCAGCTCAAGATCTCGGGCTGGATCGGTATGCCATTGAAGCTCGGGAAGAAATGAAGACCTGGATGAGTAAAGAAGAAATTGAAGCCCTTTTGGGGGAGATGTATTGAGAGATTTCATGTATTTTTAATGCAAATGAGTACCTTTCCGTATTGCTAAACCAACAAGTAACTAATTTACACCATGAGCAAAGTCATTGAAACGCACGAAATCAATAAAACCTATAAAATGGGTTCTGAAATTATTCAGGCATTGAAATCGATTAGCATTAGCGTAAACAAAGGAGAATACGTCGCTTTCATGGGTCCTTCAGGATCAGGAAAGTCTACCTTGATGAACATCATCGGATGCTTGGACTCCCCTACCTCTGGCAGCTATGTGCTCGCAGGAAAGGATGTCAGCGACATGAGTGAAAACGAGTTGGCAGACATTCGAAACAAGGAAATTGGCTTCGTATTCCAAACTTTCAACCTCCTACCTAGAGCTACTTGCTTGGACAATGTGGCGTTACCTCTGGTTTATGCAGGCTATTCTAAATCAGAGCGCCAAGAAATTGCATTCAAGGCACTAGACAATGTGGGTCTTGGAGATCGAACTACTCACCGTCCGAATGAACTTTCTGGTGGCCAGCGACAGCGTGTGGCTATTGCCAGAGCATTGGTCAACAGCCCAAGTATCATTTTGGCGGATGAGCCAACAGGTAACCTTGACTCCAAAACCTCCTATGGGATCATGGAACTTTTTCATGAGCTCCATGCCAAAGGAAACACGATCATCATGGTAACCCACGAGGACGATATTGCCCATTACGCGCACCGCATCGTGCGTCTCCGAGATGGCTTGGTAGAATCCGATAAGGTCAATCCAAACCCAACCCGAGGTTTAGTGACTGTCTAATTTAGTCTTAAGGGCAGTTTTCATTTAAAGTATACTGATTCATCGTTGCTATGAAAATTTACACCAAAACAGGGGATCAAGGAATCACCTCTTTGTTGGGGGGAGTACGAGTACCCAAATCAGATCTACGGATAGATGCCTACGGCACCTTGGATGAATTAAACTCCTATGTAGGCCTACTCCGAGATCAGGAGGTGAATAAAAAAAGATCGGAACTGCTCAAATCGATTCAAGATCGCCTGTTCACGATTGGGGCAGATTTGGCAACTGTTCCAGGAAAAGACAAAGTAAAGAAACCAGATCTGCATCCAGAAGATGTAGAAGTTTTAGAAAAAGAAATGGATGCCATGGATGCTGAACTCCCCATGCTCACCTCCTTTATTCTCCCCGGTGGGCATACTGCAGTTTCGTTCTGCCATCTTGCCAGAACAGTTTGCAGGCGCTCCGAACGCATTGTCGTTGAGCTAGCCTCCGAGGAGCCAGTAGCTGAACTAATCATCCAGTACCTCAACCGACTTTCTGATTTCCTATTTGTCTTGGGTCGGAAAATGGCGCAAGAGTTGGAGGTAGAAGAAGTCACTTGGAAGCCACGGTATTAAAGCCAACAAATCATTACCCTCTTGTTTTAGAGGATCTATAATTGCCAAAACCTAGTTCTCGCTCTGTACTGTAATTTAAGCACCCATGTCCAGCTCACCCACCATTTCATTGACAAAATCGAGTCATTCTAAACTATCAGAAACCGACCTCTCTTCCCTAGTTTTTGGAAAGACAATTTCTGACCACATGTTTGTGGCGGACTACCAAAATGGAGCTTGGGGAGATTTAAGAATTGTCCCTTATGGTCCCATGGAAATTTACCCTGGAAATGCAACCCTGCACTATGGGCAAGCAATTTTCGAGGGCATGAAGGCCTACAAAAATGAAAAAGGGGAAGTATTGGTATTTCGAGCAGAAGCCAATGCGAAGCGATTGAATGAATCCGCTACGAGGATGTGTATGCCTAACTTACCTGAAAATATCTTCATTGAAGCGCTAAAACAATTGCTCGCTGTGGATAAAGGTTGGGTTCCACAAGAAAAGGGATCTAGTTTGTATATCCGCCCGTTCATGTTTGCGATGGACAATTACTTGGGTGTTAAGCCGTCAGAAAGCTATAGATTCATGATTTTCACCAGTCCAGTGGGCGCCTACTACACCAAACCGGTGTCGGTTAAGGTAGAAACGAACTATACCCGAGCAACAGAGGGTGGAACCGGTGAGGCAAAAGCTGCTGGAAACTATGCTGCCTCCCTGTACCCCGCACAACTTGCGCAACAAGAGGGCTATGACCAACTTTTGTGGACCGATGGAAAAACCCATAGCCAAATTGAAGAAAGTGGTACCATGAATGTCATGTTTAAAATCAAGGGTACCCTCATCACGGCACCTACGGGGAAGGGAACCATCCTAAAAGGAATCACGAGAGACTCGGTTATCCAACTTGCAAAAGATTGGGGGCAGAAACTAGAAGAACGTTTCCTTACGGTTGCTGAACTTCAAGAGTCCTTGGAGAACGGAACCATGGAGGAAGCTTTTGGTGTAGGTACCGCAGCAACTATTGCATTCATTCATAAAATCCATGTCAACGGGAAAGATTATTTGCTTACCGAACCGGCAGCAGATGCTTTTTCAAAGAATGCTCTCAAAACCTTGGATGGGATCAAATACGGAGAACTACAAGATCCACACCAGTGGATGCTCAGCATCTAACCTAACTAAATGAAAAAGGTACGCTCTAAATTCACCGTAATCGGAACGGCAGTACTGACACTCCTCCTGATTGGCTTTTTTGTTCTACCGATTCATGCCCAAGAGCAGCCCAAAAAATTCTTACTCCTCAAAAGAGGAGCTAATCAAAAAACGCAAATTCGCTTTTACCCAGGAGAAACCATCACCTACAAAAGCGAAAAAATCGGGTATTTTGTCACCGATGTACTCGTAAACCTAGATACGGAATACCTCTACCTAAGCGAAAATATCTTGAAGCCATCGGATATTTTGGCTATCGATGTTCGGAGAAAAGATCCAAGAAATAGAACCCTAAAAAATTTAACTGCGCTTTCATTAGGAGCAGGAACCATGATCATTGGGTTAGAAGGTATCAATAATCTAACCCAACGAGGACAGCTGAAGATCAGTGCTGGAGTAGCCAAAGCATCCGCCCTACTAGTGAGTACTGGGCTGGCACTGCTTCCGCTACGCTACAAAACTTTTACACTCTCCGACAAAAATAAGGTACAGCTTGTACTCCTTGAAATTGAATAGGGATATTGGCGGTAAAACCGAGATTTTTTCCGATTTTTGCAACACATTTTTAACTTAGACAGATGACTTCAGACCAACTGAAAGACTTGAAAGCCCGCACATCGGCTTTGAGGAGGTATCTTTGACTACGATCGTAAGAAAGTAGAAATACAAGACTTCGAAGCCGTATCGGCCCAAGCTGATTTCTGGAATAACCCAGTAGAAGCTGAAAAAACCATGAAACAAATCCAAGCCCGAAAAGGCTGGACCACTGCTTTCGAAAGCTTGGACCAGCGAATTCAGGATTTGGAGGTACTCTATGAATTTTTTACTGCAGGAGAAGTAACCGAGGAGGAGCTTAAGAAAGAGTTTAATTTGGGTAGAGATGCTGTTGAAGAGCTCGAACTCAAGAAAATGCTCTCTGCCGAAGAAGATCAACTCAATGCAGTCCTTGAGATCAACCCAGGTGCTGGCGGAACAGAAAGTAACGATTGGGCATCCATCTTGATGCGTATGTACATCATGTGGGGAGAAAAAAATGGCTATAAAGTGCGTGAAATGGATATGCAGCCGGGAGAAGTTGCCGGGATCAAATCTGCCACACTCCTTTTTGAAGGGCCATTGGCTTATGGATTTCTAAAATCAGAAACAGGAGTGCACCGATTGGTACGCATCTCTCCTTTTGACTCTGGGGGACGAAGACACACTTCCTTTGCCTCAGTGTACGCATATCCAGAAGTAGACGATTCAATCGAAATCGACATCAACCCTGGAGACGTGGAACTACATACTTCCAGATCTGGAGGAGCGGGTGGTCAAAATGTGAACAAGGTGGAAACCAAGGTGCAATTGACACACAAGCCTACCGGTATTGTGGTCGTGTGTCAAGTGGAGCGTTCACAGCTTGCCAACCGAGAATTGGCGATGCAGATGTTGAAGTCTCGGCTTTACCAATTGGAGTTGGAGAAAAGAAATGCGGAAATCGCCAAAATTGAATCCTCCAAATTGCGTGTGGACTTTGGTTCTCAGATTCGAAATTATGTCTTGCACCCATATAAGTTGGTAAAAGACAACCGAACCAGTCATGAAACCTCCGATGCCCAAGGTGTCCTTGATGGAGGCTTGAATGAATTTATGAAAGCATTCCTTCTTGCACAAAGCGAGGAAAGTGCAAACAAAGACTAAGTTACCAGGCCGAGGAAATCATCTTCGGCCTTTTCATTGCTTATCCCTACCATGAGGTTACTCCCCTCCTTTTTTACGCTTGACTTTTTCCTGCTCTGCTTGAGTAGCTTTCTATTTTTTTCAAGCTTCAACATGATCATTTCAGAGCTGCCGGCATACCTCAGCTCCATGGGAGGAGAGTCCTACAAGGGATGGATTATTGCCCTATTTACACTTTCTGCTGGACTCTCAAGGCCTTTTAGTGGAAAGCTCGCCGATAAAATTGGTCGAATTCCTGTCATGATCTTTGGAGCAGGTGTCTGTTTTGTAGTGGGCCTAAGCTACCCCCTCCTTCACTTTGTGAGTGGCTTTTTGTTCCTCCGTTTTGCACATGGTTTTTCCGCAGGCTTCACCCCTACAGGTACATCGGCTTATGTTGCAGATACAGTCCCTTTTGCACAGCGCGGAGAAGCCATGGGAATTCAATCGCTTTTTGGATCCTTGGGAATGGCTGCAGGGCCGGCGCTTGGAGGATGGATAGCCAGTATCTGGCCCCTCAATGTCCTTTTCTATGCTGCAGCCTTTACTGCTATTTTCTCGATCTTGATTCTGGTTCGTCTGAAAGAAACGCTACCCAAAAAAGAACCCTTCAGCCTACGACTCTTTAAGTTGGATAAAAACGAGATTCTAGAAAAGCGAGTCCTGCTTCCTTCCACGATCCTTTTTCTCTCCGTCTTTTCCTTTGGGGTGGTATTGACCTTGATTCCTGACCTTTCCAGCTTCTTGGGCATCAAAAATAAAGGGCTATTCTTTGCTGTTTTTACACTTTCCTCCCTTGGTATTCGATTGATTGCTGGGCGAGCATCCGATCGAGTAGGACGAGTAAAAGTAATGCGGGTCGCGAGTATCGTCATGGTGTTGGCCATGATTGCGGTAGCTTTCGCAACAAGCAAGGTTATGCTACTCGGTTCTGCGGTATTGTTTGGAGCTGCAGTAGGCATGTATAGCCCCACGACCACCGCTTGGGTGGTAGATCGCTCCCTCGAAAATTATAGGGGGAGAGCCTTGGCTACGATGTATATTTTCCTAGAATTAGGAATTGGGCTAGGTGCACTGGTTTCCAGCTGGCTGTACAACAACAAGGCGGAGAATTTTCAAATCGCCTTTTTGTTTTCTGCAGGCGTCGCTTTCCTCGGATTTCTACTCTTGATGTTCATCAAAAGTGACCAAAAGAATAGTGCTGAATTAGTAGCCTAGGTAGTCACTTTTCCGAGGGATGGCAAGAATGGATTTTTGTCTACCGTTGTAATACGTCACCTTTTTCCCATCAAAATAAGCTCCTTCTTCAAGCATCACACGAACATCTTTGTTCCATTCCTTTACAAAAACCACAGCGTTCAACTCAATAGCATAACCCGTGTGGGCATGCATAGGGAAATCACCTGCACCCGGCGTATCTCCTTGATTGTCCCACATCCCAATGGTAGGTCCTGCCGAATGCCCATAGAAGCCCAGTGGATGCGTGTAAATACTTCCTTTAATTCCTTCTTTGTCCATCTGTACTCGAGCGGCCTTCAAAATTTGATTGCCAGTCTTGCCGGTTGTAAAATTGGTGGTCAAGATATCTTGCAGCCGATTCCCAACCTTCAAGGCATCTTGTAGGTAGCTAGGAACTTCTGTTTCCCCTGCCTTGAGCACATAGGCCAACTCTTGCGTATCGGTATTTAGACGCAAATAGGTGATTCCAAAATCAATGTGCAGCAAGTCTCCCGGAAGAATCACCGCTTCACTTGGGCGAACTGCAAAGGATCTAGAAGCTTCTTGAGAGCTCGGATCCGGCCGTTGAATATCTACTGTCGGGTGAAACCAGGTATCTAGCTTCATCTCCTTGATTTTCTCTCTGTAAAACCACACCACATCTTCCGTGGTCGTCACACCTGGAGTGATGACGCGGTCAGAAAGTCCCTCAGCAATGATGTAATGTGCCAATTCTTGAATGTGCTTGTAAGTTGCCATTTCCGCTGCGGTACGCGTTTCCAACCAGCGTACGGCTAGCGTTTGGGCAGAAACTACTTTGGCTTGTTCCTGGGCAGGAAGGATCCGCATCAACTCTTCGTAATCGAAGTGGGTAAGTCCATCGGCATGTCCATAATCCTTGGAGAAGTTCAAGCCGATTTTTTTGGGTTTCTTGGTTTGAATAATTTCAAGTAATGCCTTCCACTGATCTGGTTGCGCTTCAGGATCCCAAGCTTTTTTAAAGGATTTACCCACATCGTAGCGTGCCACTGCGTAGGTTTCTACGGGAGCATTTGGACTCGGCTGGTACATGACTAGGATGGTGCGTCTGCGTGCAGCATGCCAGGTGGCAGGCAAAAGCGTACGGATAACTGGATCCTCGTTGTACTCTCGGGACACTACGATCCAAAAATCAATCCCCGTCTCGGTCATCAAGTTGGGAAGTACCTGCTGGATCCGGTCTTCCAACCAGGAGTCCACCACTGCTGCCTGCTCGCGTACCGATAGTACTGCAGGTTGCTGAGCCCAGCTGTTAAACACTAAAAAAGAAGTAGAGATTAGAAGTAGGATTCGTTTCATGATTTCGTAGAAAAGGTCATCCAAGATAGTCCTTCCCAAGGAAATCTCATTGAAACGGCTAAAAAATGTACGAAGTACTAAGTACCAAGTACCTTAATTGATCCTCAACCACTTTATTTTTTGGCTAGTAATGGAAAAGCGGATAAGTATAATTTGCAGTTAATCGAGGTTTGATTTGGAAAGAAGGCCTTTTTTCTTGCTTAGCTGTTCAAACCGGTAAAAAAGTAGGGCTGCTGTAATGGTAAGTCCAATAAGCAAACCAATCCAAATTCCACTTTCCCCAAAGCCCAACTTAAACGCTAAGAGATATCCCAACGGAAGACCTAGGGCCCAATACGCAAAAAAGGTCACAAGCGTGGGGACTTTTACATCCTCCATCCCACGCAATACACCCAAGCCAACAACCTGTACCCCATCTGAAATTTGAAAAAATCCAGCTAGAATCAATAGAGATGCTGCCAAGGAAATCACCTCAGGATCATCAATGTAAAGCGTTGGCAGGTAAAATCGGAAGGCGAAGAACAGCAATGCACACACAAACATAAAGGCAGCTACCATTCCGAATGCGACCCGTCCTGCTTCTTTCATCGACACCAAATCTCCTTTTCCAATGAAATGGCTCACCCGAATCATGCCTGCCGTAGCTACTCCTGTGGCCATCATGTAACTGATAGAAGCCAAATTAAGGGCTATTTGATGGCCAGCAAGGGCATTAACTCCAATCCAACCCATCATGATGGCTGCGGCACTGAATGCAGAAACTTCAAAAATAAACTGAAAGCCAGTGGGCACCCCAATTTTGAGGATTCGAGCCAGCATGGGCCGACTGAATCGCACCTTGAAGAACCGTAGCTGGTATTGAGCAAAGCGCTTGGTGGACAGCACATAGGCCGCCATCAACACCATCATCAGCACACGCGAAATCAATGTGGCCCAAGCAGCTCCATTCATTCCCATTTCTGGAAATCCCCACATTCCCCAAATCAATAGCCAGTTGAGAAAGACATTGACCAAGTTTGAAAAAATAGTAATGTACATGGCCTGCTTCGTCTGAGATAACCCTTCTGCAAATTGCTTGAAGGTTTGAAATACCATCATGGGTATTAAAGAGGCTGTAATGATCAGCAAATACGGAAGGGCTAGTTCTTGCACTGCTTTGGGCTGATCCAATACCCCCAAGTACTGGGAGAATCCTACAATCAGAAAGAATAAAATGATCCCTAAGGCACTATTGATCCACAAACTATGCGTAAAAAGTCTAGAAATACGTTTAAATCGCCCTTTCCCATCCCCCATGGAAACCAATGGGGTGAGTCCCATCGAGATGCCAATCCCAAACATCATGGTGACAAAGAAAATACTGTTGGCTAGGGAAGCAGCTGCCAAGGGTAAGGCTCCTAACCTACCCACCATCATGGTATCTGCTATTCCCACGCCTACCTGGCCCAGCTGACTAAGCACCACTGGATAAGCCAGAAGAAAGGTAGTTTTTATCTCTTTTGTAACTGCCATACGATCAATATCCCAATGCTCTCGCTACCCGAAAAATCGCAATTACGGATAAGGAATCGGTAATTTTCCCAGACATCACCCATTCCAAAGCCTCTATGAAAGGAAGTTTTTTGATGCTAATGTCTTCTGTGTCTTCAAATTCCGGTTCTCCCTCGGTAAGTCCCTGAGCCAGAAAAATATAGCCTACCTCGTCAGTTACTGAGTTGGAGGTATGAATCAACTGAAGCTCAGTCCATTGGCTAGCAGTAAGCCCAGTTTCCTCTTTCAATTCCCGCTTTGCAGAAGCAAGCGTATCCAATTCCAAGGGACCCCCACCCATGGGCACTTCCCAGGAGTAGGCATCAAGCGCATAGCGGTATTGACCGACCAACCAGGTGTTCCCGTCTTCATCGATCGGCAGAATGGCAATGGCTTTATTTTTGAAATGGGTTTTCCCATAAATCCCATCCTTTCCCGCAGGAGTAATCACTTCGTGATGCTCCACACGAATCCAAGGATTCTCGTAAACCGTTGCGATGGATTTGGTTTTCCAGGGGTTTTCTGTCATGGTATTCAAAAAAAAAGGGTGGCATAGCCACCCTCACTATTCTTATTGGCTAATTAAGCTGGAATTGGAAGTACTTTGGAATCCTTAAAAGTAGAAAGAATCACCATGGATTGCATGGAGTCTACTTCTTTGATTTCGGAAACCTTCTCCAACATCAATTTTTGATAAGCCATGATGTCTTTAGCAATAATTTTTAAGATGAAATCGCCAGTTCCAGTGATGTGGTGACATTCAATCACTTCCTGAATCAGGTTAATTTCCTTCATGAAGGCATCAATATTTCCTTTGTTGTGACCAATCAAGCTTACCAAAACGAAGGTGCTTACACCTAGACCAATTTTTTCTGGATCCAACTTCGCGTGGTAACTTTTAATAATTCCAGATTGCTCCAATTTCTTCACACGCTCCAAGGTGGGAGCTGGAGATAGCCCTATATCCTTAGAAAGCTGTGCATTGGTGATTTTGGCATTGCTTTGAAGTATTTCCAAAATACTTCTATCAATTTTATCAAACTTAATTCGAATGCTGCTATCCATTTTTTTGCGCTTTACAAAATATTATGTGGTGCAAATTTACAATAAATGATGAAAGTTCTATGAGTAAGCGAATGTTTTTTAAGGTGATATCCGAATTTTGTTAAAGATTACGGACAATAAAACGAATAATCGACTTATTTAGATCCCATTATTCCACGAATTCAAATTATCTATGGCAAACGGCCAAAACTAAGGGCTAGCAATCCTTACAATTTATTCTTCTTAAGAAAATCTCTCGCTTCCTGATGTGCAGGATGCTTTCGTTTGGCATACCTTTTCACTTGGTTGAAATAAGTTTTTGCCAAAGCTTTATTTTTTTCGGCTGTGGCAATCTTTCCTAAAGAAATCAAGGAAAACAAATAATAACCACTCTCTTGGGATTCCGATTCTTCTCCAATAGTTGCGGCCTTGGAATAATAGCGCTTTGCCTCTATCCTGTTTCCTGTCCGGTTATAATATTCTCCTAAATAAAATGCAGCATAGCGCCCGCTCGTTGCTTCGTATCCAAATTGCTTCTTCTCTAACCGATCTAAGATTTCTAAGGATTCCTGCATGGCCTGCGTCCACTTTCCAGTCGTATAGAGGTAGCGTGCGTAAGAACGGTGGAAATAAGGATTGTTAGGAAATTTTTCATGCAAATATCCCACAATTCGCAAGGCATCTTCTGGCCTATTCTCTTCTGAACCGTACAATCTAAATAAGAAGTACTGCGCTTCAACTCGGGTGTAAAAAGCGTTAGAGGCCACCTTTTCAAGTTGCGAAAGACCCAGCTTTTTGTTGCCTTTTGGGAAAAGTGCCAGAACAGGTTTTAGAATGGGATAATGTTCGGGAATCCAAACTGAAAAATAATTAAACAAGGCATCGCCTAGAAGTAGTTCTGGATTAAATTCCTCCTCTCCTCTACTCATTTCCATGTACTTCAAGGCATTTTTTCCAGCGAATGTAGCCTTAGTCCAACTTTGACGTTCGCTGTACAAGCGCCCTTGAAATCCATGACCTGCAGCTAAAAAGAATGCAGCTTCCTTATTTTTAGGGTTCTGATCCAACATTTTTTTTGCCTTAGCATTGGCACGATCCAGGTACTGAATGAAAATATTGTCGTACCGCTTGTTGTCGACATTAATTTCAATTCGCCACCAGTAGCCAATGGCCATCAGAAAGTCCGGTAAGGGGTGCTCAGGATATTGGTACATGATCACAGCAAAATCCCGCTCCGCCGTAGCGAAATCAAAATTATACATGCTGTTAATCGACTTCGTTATTCGGTATTGCAGTCCCCTATCCAAAAGTAAATAGGGACTATCTGCTGTTCCGGGTGCTTGTGCCTGTACCCTTTCTACCGGGAGGCTCACGAAAAAAAGAAGAAAAGCAAGCAGATGAAAGACCTGACGCATAGCTCTTAGTTGGTTTACACCGCAAATCTACGGCGAATTCCAAACAAACGTTTAGATTTACTCCATTAACCTTAGAAAATGGCAACTGCAGCATCTCCATTGGCCCAAAAAATTACAGAAGCGCTTGATTTTGATAAACGGCTATTCTTTGTACTTCTGGTTAGTATCTTTCTTATAATCAGATACTTGACAAATACGCTTATTCTAGAAGCTATCCCAGACTCGGAGCAACTCGATGCGCAAGGTGACCTGCTATTTTTTCACATTTTTAACACGCTCAACTACCTTTGGACACCCTTTGCATTCCTCTGGAAGTTTACGGTCATCGCCTTTCTTTTCTGGTCCATCGGCCTGACGATTGGCTACAAAGTAAAATTCAAAGCCCTATGGCAATTTGCCTTAGTAGCCGAACTGATCTTTATTTTTCCCGAATTGCTACGCTTACTCTGGTACATGAATCCATCGGGAACGGTCAGCTACCTCGAAATCCAAAATTTTGAACCCCTATCAGCCCTCTGGCTCGTAGGACCAGAAAATGTACACGAACGATTTCACTACCCGCTATCGCTACTCAACCTATTTGAAATTGGCTATGGAGTAGTCTGGGTACTTGGATTTCACACCCTCAGTCGTAGAAGTATCCAAGAAAGCATCCCTGTGGTGCTTCTGGCCTATTTTCTCCCCTTACTACTTTGGTTGGCATTTTATGCTGCCTCGTTCCGTTAGGCCGGCTTTAACTTTTTTGCTTCTCCCCGACAGCGGTCGGAGCAATACTTGACTTCCTCCCAGTTTTTTTCCCATTTTTTCCGCCAGGTATAAGGTCGGTTACAAACCACACAGATTTTGGTGGGTAAATGTTGCTTTTTCATCTCAGGACCAGCGTTTAGAAAGGGTATGTTTGGCCAATACACGTACTGCATCGGCTACAACTTCAGGAGCCTTTTGAGCCGCCCAGATGCGGTCTCTAGCCTCGGATGCTGCCTTTTCCACATCTACTATGGGATAAGGGTACGTTTCGCCGTAGGCAAAGCCCAGCCCCTGCAACTCTATGGGAGTCAGTTCCCAGGGTGTATGCAAAAATGCAAGGGGAACTGCCGCCAGCTCAGGTACCCATTTTCGAATAAAGATGCCATCTGGATCATGCTCTTGGGATTGCTTGACGGGATTGTAGATACGCACGGTATTGATCCCCGTGACACCAGCCTGCATTTGAAGTTGGGGATAGTGGATGCCCGGCTCAAAATCTAAAAATTGCTGAGCCAGGTGGGCAGAACCCGACTTCCAAGGCTGGCTCAGGTGGTGGGTAAGGAAAGAGACCACCATGGCCCGCATACGAAAGTTAATGTAGCCTGTCTCGCGCAAGCAGCGCATACAAGCATCCACGAGAGGAAAGCCCGTTTTGCCCTCTTCCCATGCGGTGATCCAAGCGGGTTGTGGGGTGTAGGGAAAGGACAAAAAACCACGGTTGATGGGCTCTTTTTCAATACGAGACTCCATCTCAAATTTTTGGATAAAGTGGCAATGCCACCTCAAGCGCGACTGGAAATTAGCCAGGTTACGGGCTTGAAAACCAGTGGCTGACTTTTTCATAGAAGCTTGAAACACCTCCCGAAGTGAAAGACATCCCCACGCCAAATACGGCGAGAGGCGGCTACAGCCTGTTCGACTTCCTTCGGGTTTGCTAATCTGTTTGCTGTAGTTTTTGACGCGCTCCTCAAGAAAACTTTTCAAGTACTTCCGCCCATTTCGTTCTCCTCCAGGTTGCATTATGTCTTGTGAGGCGGTCCAAATTTCAGGCAAGGTGGTGAAGATCTGCTTAAGTTGCTGCGCTTCAGGAATGGGAACGAAGGTAGCTAGATCAAACGCCGGATGAGCGAGTGGAGCAGTCATGAACCCATGCCACAAAGACTCCCATCCCTTTCTGTTTTTGCGTTTGCGCTGCACCCCTTGCTGCTGGTATTCTTTCCAAGGGATGCCCTGGGCGCTGAAAAAAGCCGCCATCTCCCGGTCTCGGGCGTAAGTGACCGCAATACCAGTTTCCTGATGAGAATAGACGGACTGTATGGAATAGTCCTGCTGGATTTGGATAAAAACCGTTTTCACTTCGGCTCTAACGATTAACAGATTGGCCTGCAAGGATAGCAATCGCTGCTCCATGTCTTTGAGGCTTTCGCACACAAAGCGCCAATGCCGATCACTGCTTTGCGGAGCAGCTAGCAGGGAAGGTTCAAAGCAGTACAACAAGAGTATCGGGAATCCTGCGGCGATGGCTTCAGCCAAGGGTTGGTGATCGCTCAACCTCAAATCACGCTTCAACCAAACCACAGAAATTTTCATATTCTTAAAACCTTGGGAGCCGCTCAAGGTTTTAAGAATATGAAAAAATTAAAAGAGCTTCCGCTCTCGGATATTGATCGCATCATCGAGATGGCCTGGGAGGATCGCACCCCTTTTGATGCCATTTTGAGTCAATTTGGAATTAGCGAGGGGGAGACCATTCAATTGATGCGCCTCCACATGAAGAAAAGCTCCTTCAAAATGTGGCGTGCTCGAGTGCAAGGCCGCAGTACCAAACACAGCAAAAAAGCACCGGAAGACCTGCTTACCTTCAAATCCAGGATGCAAAAAGGAATTGCATTGAATAAAATGTCCAAGCGCTAACAAAAAAGCCTTTCCAGTTGGAAAGGCCTTCTTTTGATCAGACAAAAAGATCAAACAGTCTCAAATGGCCATCTCATGATGCCTCCGGACAGATTTTTTACATTTTCAAACCCTTCCTCACCCATAATTTCACAGGCCTGACCACTACGGTTGCCACTTCGGCAATAGATGAGGTAGGTTTTGTCTTTGGGAAGGTTTTTGATTTGAGACACGAAGGTGGATGACATGATGTCGATGTTTCGAGCACCACGAAGTTTTCCACCAGCAAACTCACCTGCTGATCGTACATCGATGATCACAGCATTGGGTTGGATCATTTGGTCATGAAAAGGACCCGCTGGAATATCTTCGTATTTTTTGGCTTTGGAAGTAAAGAAGTTAAACATAGTCGTTGTTATTTAGCTTGACAAAGCTACGACGACAAGTACCTGAACTTCGGTAATAAAAGTCACGCTAAGGTCTTAGATCACCTTATTTTTTCTTCTTTTTTGGAAAGCTATGACCCCCAAGCGAATTAATAAAATCCAGGGCGCGCCATGCCAGAGCAAATCAGCCCAATCCATAGGCCCCATCCCTATTGCACCGCCGGCCACCCAACGGATTTTCCCCCAGAGGTGTGGCTCCGGAAAAAAAGGCGCCAAGCCCAATAGCAAACAAAAAAACAGCACCATTTTCAGGTTATTGTAGAACTTGGGTGGCTTTACTTCTTGGGGTTCCATGGATGCGTAAGTTGCTGTAAAAAGGTCTTAGGAAACGTTTCTTGATCCTCAAAACCCAATTGCTCGTTTGGGTTTTGATTGGGGATATAGGCTGTACCAAACAAGTAGTCCCATAGGCTGAGTGAAATCCCATAATTCACTCCATGAGTTCCAGCAGGAACATCTTTGGCATGGTGCCACAAATGCATGACCGGATTATTCAACACATACTTCAGGGGACCGTAGGTAATTTTCACATTCGCATGGTTCAAATGACCAATCAAGATGGTAACCAAGTGCAAGATGAAAAAATCATCCAGCCCAAAACCAATCATAGAAAGTGGAATGTATTGGATTGATTTGTAGACAA
>Ga0114975_10001209_pt1 | contig 18686 bp, 16 predicted proteins | sample S_130626_EF_Meta_FD_87031 | JGI IMG/M metagenome (GOLD analysis project Ga0114975, IMG submission 87031) | Freshwater microbial communities from Lake Simoncouche, Canada to study carbon cycling - S_130626_EF_MetaG | ecosystem: Environmental > Aquatic > Freshwater > Lake | place: Lake...
GCAATCTTTATCACCATTATCTTGGGTATTTTTGCCGGAATCTCTTGGGTTACTGGATTTACCATGCTTGGCATGGAGGTTGAAGATGAGGTGCGCGGGCGCACATTTGCTTTCGTTCAATCGCTCATCCGGGTTTCACTTGTCCTTGTGCTTGCAGTTGCACCATTAATCGCGGCAGCGATTGGCCGCCATACATATACATATAAATCATCAACTTTTACATATAACGGTGCGGCATTTACAATGTTTTTCGCAGGTTTAATTGCTGTAAGTGTTGGTGTTGCCTCTTATCTTCAAATGAGAGATCGCCCAAACGTTTCATTGTTAAGTGATATTAAGTCAGCATTTCGTGGTGAGTTAGGTGCAATAACTGGTCAGGTTACAAGTGGCGTATTTATTTCATTTGAGGGTGGCGAAGGCTCTGGTAAATCAACTCAAACTAAATTATTAAAAGAGTGGCTAGAAAAAAATGGCGAAACTGTTTTATTAACCCGCGAACCAGGTGGTACACCACTTGGTAATCAATTACGAGATATTTTGCTAGATAATAAAACTGGTGCTATTTCACCACGGGCAGAAGCACTTATGTACTCAGCAGACAGAGCTCATCATGTATTTTCAACAATTAGACCAGCACTTCAAAGAGGTGAGGTTGTAATCTCTGATCGTTACTTCGACTCCTCAATTGCATATCAAGGTGCTGGCAGAGTTTTACTTCCAGCGGAAGTCGCACGAATTTCACGGTGGGCAACAGAATCCTTAACACCAACCCTTACCGTGATTATGGATTTATCGGCTGAGATCGGTTTAGGTAGATTGCAATCAACTGATCGGCTTGAGAGTGAACCTTTAGCTTTTCATGAAAGAGTGCGACAGGAGTATCTAAATCTTGCTTATCAAGATCCAGAGAGATTTTTAATTGTTGACGCATCCTTAAGTATTGAGCAAATACACCAAGTAATTACTGAGAGAGTTTCTGTTATTAAACTATTAAAGAGAAATCAGAAATAATAATGAGTGTTTTCAGTTCACTAATTGATCAAAATGAAGTTGTGAATGTATTACAAGAAGCGGTTAAATCAGCGCACAATCAGGGTGATCAAACTCAAGGCATGACCCATGCATGGTTATTTACTGGTCCGCCAGGCTCAGGCAGATCAAATGCCGCCATAGCATTCGCTGCCGCTTTAGTTTGTAAAGATGGCGGGTGTAGTCATTGTGCAGATTGCATGGCCACAATGACCAACTCACATGCAGATGTTGAATTGATAAAAACTGAAGGCTTGTCAATAAAGATAGATGAGGTAAGAGAATTAATCAGTAGGGCATCATGGGCACCATCAGTTGCCGCTTGGCGAGTGGTGGTAATTGAAGATGCCGATCGATTAACTGATTCAGCAGCGAATGCATTACTTAAAGTAATTGAAGAGCCAGGACTTAGAACTGTTTGGTTACTTTGCGCGCCAACTCTTACCGATGTTTTACCCACGATTAGATCACGTTGTCGCCGTCTACCACTTCATACACCATCTGCAAAAGCTGTTGCTAAATTACTTATTGAAAGAGATCATATAAGCAAAGAGCTAGCTGATTTTGCTGCCCGCACCTCCCAAGGACATATTGGTATTGCTAAGCATTTGGCTACCAATCAACAATCAAGAAATAACAGATTGGCAACCTTAAAACTTCCATTAACAATCAAAAGTATTCCAACGGCATATAAAGCTGCCGAAATACTTGTTAACTCTGCTAAAGCACAAGCAGAAGCTGATGCTGAAAAACGCGACGAAGTTGAGCTTGCAAACTTAAAACAAGGTTGGGGATCTACTGGATCAAAGATGGCATCAGGGGGAGCTAAAGCAATTAAAGAGTTAGAGAAGGAACAAAAAACTAGGGGCACAAGAATGGTTAGAGATTATCTGGATAGGGCGCTTCTAGATCTTGCTACCCTTTACAGAGATGTTTTAATGGTTCAATCTAGCTCAGTTGAAAACTTAATTAATCAAGATATGGAGAATGAAATTACAAAAATAGCTAGCTCAACAACTGAGAGTAAAACACTATTAAAAATACGGGCAATATTAAGAGCGAGAGTTAATCTGTCGCATAGTTCGGCTACATTACTTACCGTGGAATCCTTAATGCTTGAACTGAAGGACTAAAATGAAAGTACTAATCACTGGAGGTGCTGGATATATAGGTTCAGTGACAACCGCATACTTACTTGATAATGGGTTTGAAATAAATGTCTTAGATAATCTTTCAACCGGGCATGAAAATTTAATAGACAAAAGAGCCAAATTCTTTTTTGGAGATATTCTAGATAGTAATTCAGTTATAAATTCAATGACAGGGTGTGAAGCAGTGGTGCACCTAGCTGGTAAGGCTATTGTCTCCGAGTCAGTGTTAAAACCTGACCTTTATATGGAAAATAATCATATAGGAACAATAAATATTCTTAATTCAATGAAAAAGATGTTAGTGAGTAAACTAGTTTTCTCTTCTACTTGTGCCGTATATGGCAATCCTATTTCTAGATTGATAGCAGAAGATCATCCAACAAACCCAATCAATCCTTACGGAAAGTCAAAATTATTAGCAGATGGTGAAATAGATCGATTTTCAAAGGAGAATAATTTAAATTCAATTAGTCTTAGATTTTTTAACGTTGGAGGTTCATACAAAAACAACTCTAATATTTTATTTGGTGAGTTACATGATGAAGAAACACATTTAATCCCAAAAATTCTTAAAAATAGATCAATAAATATTTATGGAAGAGATTTTGAAACATTAGATGGAACTTGTGTTAGGGATTATGTGCATGTAGTTGATCTGGCAAGAGCCATTAAATTGTCTTTAGAAAAGAAAAACTTAGAACACCACAATATTTATAACCTCGGTAGTGGGAAAGGTTTTAGCGTTTTAGAAGTAACTGAAAGTATAGAAAAAACTTTAAATCTTAGTTTTGTCAAAACTTTTACATCTCGACGACTTGGCGACCCACCCATTCTAGTAGCAGATTCTAGGTTAGCGAAAAAGGAGTTATCTTGGTCCATAAATTACAGTCTGGATGAAATAATAAAAGACACCAGTAGGTTTGTTAAAAGCGCATACAATTAATTCTAAATTGAGTTGAAAATTATGATTATTTGCATCATTATTGACTTTATGTCATGTGATAAAGATAGGCTTTCATAATGAATAATTCGATACTAACAATTTCTGTAACACAAGCAAACACGCAACCGTGGTTAAAAATTTGGAAAGAAGGACAAACGAAAACGTGGATGTCAACTTACGATAATCTGGTAAATATTATAAATATTCAATCTAAAAAAACACCCGAACTAATAATGATGTTTGACAGAGTTATCGAAAAACACAGATATAGTTTAAAATACGGCACATTTGTTTCACATTTTAATAGTTTATGGACAAAATTCCTATCTTCAAACATACCCAAAGCTAGATTGATAGCGAGCGAGAATTTATTAATCATAGATTGCTGGTCCACATATATGCTCACTAATCAAAGAAACCTAGGTTTTTATAAGTATTTCTTAGAAAATATTAACTCTGATTTTTTATTCCAAACAAATAGTAGCAGTTATGTTGACTGCTTTAAATTAATTAAATTATTGGAAGTTCATGATGCAAGAAAGGATCTTTATGCAGGCTTTATTGTGAACCCAAAGGACAAGATTAAATTCGTAAGTGGTGCTGGAAGACTACTTTCAAGGAAAACAATCGAACGCATTGTTGCTAACTATAAGAAATACCCCAAGAACAACTTAGAGGACATATCTTTAGGATATTTTTTGCATGGCTTAGGGGTAAGTCCAATTAATTTACCTCGCGTTGAATTACCAGATATAAAATCAGTGTTAGATTTAACTGATAGTACTTTACAAAAAAATTTCCTGTATAGGTGTAAAAGTAAAGAAAAACCGAGAAACGATATCGATATTATGAATATTCTGCATAAAAGGTTGACAGATGTTTCTTGATTATGCAAAGCTAAGGACAATAAGAAAATGGCTATTGATCCTAAATTTTTCTATCGGAAGTTATATATTATTTAGATCAACAGAATGGATTCCCTCACCGGTAGGAGATGGAGTTATGCTTCCGCAAGCCGCTATGACAGGAGAAGGTCGGCTTCTTTTTAAAGATATATACGAATTGTATGGACCAACAGTACCTTTAATTCAGGCTTTGTTTTTAAAAATGTTTGGTTTCAAACTGATTGTGATTAGATATCTCGGGGCAATAATTATAATTGCAACTGCTCTTGTTTTATATTTAGTTCTACAAACTTTTATAAACAAAAGCCAGTCATTTATTATGGCTACAGTTATCATTTATGCACAGCCCGCATGGAATAATTTTTCGAACACAAGATGGCCTATTGAAAATGTAGTTTGGTTCAATAACTACGGTGTGTTTTTTTCATTAATTTCATTTTATATTCTGTTAAGAATCGTTCAAAGTAATGCACAAAGAATTAAACTCAGCGTAATAGTTTTATTTAATGTTTCATTATGGCTAGCGGTAAATACGAGGTTTGAATTTGTTTTTATATTAGTAATTTTGCATATCTATATATACTTTTTTTCGAATATAAAAAGTTCTACAAAAAAAATATTCTTATTAACTGGAACAATTCTTTACTTATTGCAGATAATTTTTTTAGTATGTACTAAGAGCTTCTTTTTTTACTTTAATGACATTATCAGACCAATAATATTTTTAGAATATTTCAGCGCGACAGGTGCCCCACCCTCGTACTATTTTAAATGCTTGCTAGCAGCTGCAGCCTCGTCAATATTACTACTCTTGATTATATATTGCATAAAACTTCCCCAAAAAATGAATAGATTTCAGTTTATGCCGCTACTTGTTCTTTTTTTAGCAATACCAATTACTACAGTTAAAATCGAAAATTTTAAGGGGATCCCCAGTAAAATTAAATCAGCATTATTATTAACAACCTCAGACTTTGTTTTAAGTTTCGCTTTTTTAGTTATCTTACTAACGACATTTATATCTATTGCTAAATTTAAAGAATTTTTCCAAAAGAATTTGGCAACTCAGGACAAAAAAATAACATTTCTTTTTTTAATATTCCCACTAAGTTTTTTACCTAATTTACATAATCCAGTCTCTGACTATTTCATAATGATTCTACCGCCATTCTTAATATCACTAATATACTTTTATAATAAATCACGAAGACTAGATCTTTTTAATTTATTAAACAATTTCACAATTGCTCTCGTTATTGCATCATTTTGCAACTTTATAATTGCAAACAAGAGCGTGTCTTATCCTTACGATTATAAGATTTTATCGGGCTTAAGAGACACAAGTAAAACTAATATTGAATTCATTGAGGCGCAATTTCGTGCAATCGATAAATATTCAGATAAAAATCTATCAATAGAATGTGCTTCTGGATTATATTCTTACACAAAATTTGGGTATCAATCAGAAAGTAGGTTTGCGAGTTACAATCTTTCAAATTTATCTAATTTAGAAAAAGTTTCTTATAATTCAAATAAAACAATATATTATGCTTGCGGTTTAAATCTAAATTCATTCACAATATTATTAACGAAAAAAGACATTGAAATTCTTTCGATATTACCTGACACGCCAGAAACTTATGCTGTAATATACAAAAAAGTAAGCAATTAGAGCAACTGGATAAGAGAGGAATATTCAATTAAGGTAATTATTTTAGCTGGTGGATTAGGGACGCGGCTTTCTGAAGAGACTGAATCAAAACCAAAACCTATGGTGAATATTGGTGATATGCCAATTATTTTGCACATCATGAAGTCGTATGCAAACTATGGAATTAACGATTTTATTGTTGCCTCTGGGTATAAAACTGAAGTTATAGAAAAGTTTTTTAGTTCAAACAAATTTAGCTTCTCAGTTACAGTAGTGAACACAGGGTTAAGCGCAACCACTGGAGAACGCGTAAAAATTATTTTAAACAGTTTAAATGATAATCAATTTTTTTTAACTTACGGTGATGGCTTATCAAATATTAATTTCAACAAACTTTTAAAATTTCACAATCAACATGGCAAGCTAGCAACCGTTAGTGCCGTAAGACCACCAGCAAGGTTCGGTGGTTTAGATTTAAATGGGGAATTCGTTGAAAAATTTACCGAGAAGGACTCGTTATCGGAAGCATGGATTAACGGAGGATTTTTTGTTATTAACAAAGATGTTATAAAATATATTATAAATAATGATTTTTTTGAAAATGAAGCATTACCAAATTTAGCAAGAAATAAGGAATTGTTAGCGTATAAACATACGGGGTTCTGGAAACCAATGGACACGCTCCGGGATAAGACTGAATTAGAGAATATTTATTATAACGGCTCGCCACCTTGGCTTTCTAAAACAAGTTGATGAAATTAGGCAATCAAGTGAATTTACAGTAAATTTCAACGATGATTTGTAATCATGCCAGATCCTATTCAATGAGGCAATTTTCGGATAATCGTGGTTTTCTTATTCCACTTCGCAAAATTAATGAAAAGAAGTTAAGTTTAGAAATCAAAGATTCTTATGTATCATTTTCAAATAAAAATGTATTCCGTGGCCTTCATTTACAGTTATCCAACCCACCACCAAATAAAATTGTTAATGTGATTCAGGGCAGTATTCTAGGAATAAGTGTATGCTGCAATATAATTTGTGCAAAATTTGGAGAAATAAAAAGTTTTGAACTTGATTCTACTATTCCAGAAGCATTAGTTATACCAAGTCTAAATGCATTTGGTTACTTAGTAATGGAAGATCACACAATAGTGCAAACCTTAACAGACCAGGAATACAATGAAAAATATGAAGTTGGAATTAATCCAGCTAGTTTTAAAGATTTAATTGGGGAATTCGGAAATAAAATAATTTCAAAAAAAGACTCATTGTGGCCAGATTTACACAGCTTCTGTCTCAGTATGAGAAATTAAATGCGATTCTTTATTACAGGTCATACTGGCTTTAAGGGATCATGGCTAACACTAATGTTGAAACATTTAGGTCATGAAGTATATGGATTGTCTTTAGAGCCTGCTAAAAACGGACTTTACAGTTTGGCAAATTTAAATAAAATTGTTGATGGTGAAATGTTCTGTAATATTTTAAATTTTGATGAATTTAAAAATTTTTTTGAACTAATTAACCCTGATGTTTCAATTCATTTAGCTGCTCAGTCCCTTGTAAAGAAATCTTACAATGACCCATCAGTGACTTTTAACGAAAACATCATTGGCACTATGAATTTCTTAAAGGTAATTACTGACATCCCAACTACAAGAGCTAACTTGATAATTACTTCAGATAAAGTATATAAGAATATTTTCAATTCAAAACCATTTTCAGAGTCAGATTCACTGGGTGGTGTAGACCCATATAGCGCTTCGAAATCTTGCGCTGATATTTTGGCACAATCCTGGGTAGAAAGTTTTAAATTGAGCCCAACAGCTATTGCACGCTCCGGGAATGTAATAGGTGGGGGAGATTGGGCCGAAAATCGATTAATTCCAGATATTGTGAATGCTATTAACGAAGGAACAAGTTTAAAAATAAGATATCCAAATGCAATAAGACCTTGGCAGCATGTTTTAGATTGTTTGAACGGTTATATCTTGCTAATAGAGAACATGTTAGAAAAACAAAAAGGAGGTATTTGGAATTTTGGACCAACTAATGAAAATTTTATTGAAGTTAGTAAACTGTTGGAAATTTTCTTAATGCACTACGGTAAAAATTGTAAAATAGAGGAAAATTTAAATACCGACGTTCAATTTCATAAGGAATCTTTAGTTCTTAAAATCGATTCATCCAAGGCAAGAAAATTACTCGGTTGGAACGATGAATTAAACTTAAATTCAGCCATAAGATTAACTGCTCAATGGTATAAATCCTTTTATTCAGGGGCTAACGCTTTAAATATTACTCAAGATCAAATAAAAGCATATTATGAGACTTAACTAATGCTAGGAAAGTAACGATTAACTTCAAAAAAATCAAATATATGGCATGATGCACTCATGGAAATTGATCACGTATCTTATGTTTGTGCACATGACCAAATCTCAGATGTTATAAATAGAATTGGCTTGTTGATTGGTTCACCGTTTATTGATGGTGGGATACATCCACGTTTCGGGACAAGGAATTTTACGGCGCCATTAAAAAATGGGCAATATATTGAAGTTGTTTGCCCAATTGACCATCCTGCAACTGATCAAACCAACTTTGGTGTAGCTGTAAAGCAAAAGTCTCTTAGTGGCGGCGGTTGGTTCGCTTGGGTTATTAGAACCTCTAATATAGAAGAAATCGAAAAAAGGATTGATAGAAAAGCAATGGATGGAGATCGAGTGAAACCTGATGGGTCTAAATTGAAATGGAAGCAGATTGGAGTTAAAGAATTATCAAAGAACGGACATTTTCCATTTTTTGTTCAATGGCTTTCAGAAAATCATCCCTCAAAAGACTTGGAAGCGAAAACCTCAATTACTTCAATCAACTTAAATGGATCAAAAAAAGAATTAAATAGTTGGATCGACTCAGATATTTCTAAATACAATCAAATAAAATTAGCCGAAAACAACACAAATGTTGATTCAGAGATTATATCAGTCATTTTTGAAAGTAATGGCAATTTTATCGAAATCGATTAACTAATAAAATGCTAAATTTCAAATTAACCACTACTAAAATCATTAATTTATTTGAAAAAAGTGATCGCAAAAAAGTATATTTAATAACAATCCTTCAAGTTCTGACTAACTTCTTAGATCTTATTGGTGTTGCGTTACTCGGGATACTTGGTTCACTGGCAATCACCGGGAGCTCATCTCGACAGCCCGGGAGTAGAGTTGAATCAATTCTTAAATTTTTAAATTTAAATGAAACGAGCGTTCAAAACCAAGCAGTGTCATTAGGCGTTCTTGCTGGGGGATTTTTAATTACTAAAACCCTATTTTCATTATTTTTTGCTCGGAGAACCATGTATTTCCTTAGTTACAGAAGCGCAAAAATAACTGAGAATTTAATTTCAAAACTGCTATCTCAATCACTTCTCGGAATTCAAAAAAATTCAGTCCAAGAGAATATATATGCCCTAACCGGCGGGGTAGGAAGTATCGTAAATTCAATAGTAGCAGCAATGATTTTTACCATCTCAGACATATCACTTACGATGATTATGCTAGCAGGGTTATTTTATGTTGATCCTGTGATTTGTTTTTTAACTATAATCATGTATGCAGGTATTGCTTTCATTTTATATTTATTATTAGGAAAACGCATGCAGTTACTGGGAATAAAACAAGGCAGATTATCAATTAAGAATCAAGAAATGATTCGAGAAATTCTTGGTACCTATAGAGAAGCAGTTGTTGGGGGCAAGCGACCTTATTACATTGAGGAAGTGCGCAAACATCAATTTAGTATTGCCAAAAACAACGCAGAATTTAGTTTTTTTCCAAACATCAGTAAATACGTTTTAGAAATTACACTCATACTTGGTATATTTCTAATCAGCTCGATACAATTTTATAGGTATAGTGCCGAACATTCGGTAGCAGTTTTATCTGTTTTTTTGATTTCAAGTGCACGCATTGCTCCAGCTATATTAAGAATCCAACAATCAATGATTCAAATGAAAGGCGCATTAGGCGCAGCAGCACCAGCTTTAAAACTTATTGACCAACTCAAATATGTAAAATACCATTCATTGACCATTAATAAATTCAACCGAGACCATATAAAACCAAAAAGTGATATAGTTTTTAAAAATATAAATTTTAACTACGGCGAAAGCAATAAATTTGAAATAAAAAACATTAATTTATTATTTGAGTCTGGAACTATTAACGCTATCGTAGGCAGATCCGGCGCCGGAAAAACTACTTTAGTTGATATTATGTTAGGAGTCATAAGCCCAATTTCGGGAGAAATCTTAGTTTCTGGCAAACCACCAAGTGAAATAATTGAAAATTTCCCTGGCTTGCTTGCTTATGTTCCCCAAGATGTGTACATAGTTAACGGTACTGTGAGAGAAAATATATGTCTTGGGTACGACAACAAAGATATACCAGAGGAATTAATTTATAGTGTATTGGAAAAAGCACAACTTTCAGATTTTGTAATAGGTTTACCAAACAAAATCGATACTTACATTGGCGACAACGGGTCAAGGTTAAGTGGGGGCCAAAAACAAAGGTTAGGAATAGCTCGCGCTCTAATTACAGAACCAAGAATTTTAGTAATGGATGAATCTACAAGTTCACTAGATGGAGAAACAGAAAATAATTTAACAAATTCAATTATTTCGCTAAGAGGTCAAACAACATTAATTTTAATTGCTCATCGATTAAGCACTGTTATGAATGCAGATAAGATTATTTACATGGAAAATGGCGAAATTATTGCTTCAGGATCATTCAATGAAATTCGCAGAAGTGTGCCAGATTTTGAAAAACAATCAAAACTAATGGGACTTTAATCTAAATCTATCAGTTGTGATATCTTTCTGATATGAAGATTCTAGTAACCGGCGGTGCAGGATTCTTAGGATCGCATCTATGTGAAAAATTATTGTTGAATGGACATGAAGTAGTGGCGCTCGATAATTTAGTAACTGGAAGCAAAGCAAATATTGAGCATTTACTAAGCAGCTCAAAATTTGAATTTATAAGGCATGATGTAACTTTTCCAATTTATCTAGAAATAGAAGGAATATTTAATTTAGCATGTCCAGCGTCACCAAAAAAGTATCAGTCAGACCCAGTACAAACCTTAAAGACAAGCGTTCACGGTGCGATTAACCTGTTAGGGCTAGCTAAAAGAACTAAAGCAAAAATTTTGCAAGCCTCGACATCTGAAATTTATGGAGATCCAAATGTTTCACCTCAGAATGAATCGTACTGGGGAAATGTTAATCCCATAGGAATAAGGTCTTGTTATGATGAAGGGAAAAGAGCTGCGGAAACACTTTTTTCTGATTACCATCGACAATACAATCTCGATATTCGAATAGCGCGAATATTTAACACTTATGGTCCGAAAATGGCTGAAGATGACGGACGCGTTGTTAGTAATTTCATTGTTCAGGCACTAAATAACCAACCCATTACAATATACGGAGATGGCAATCAAACAAGAAGCTTTTGTTACGTAGATGACCTAATTTCAGGCTTAGTTAAACTTTTTGATCAACCTGGAATAAACACTCCAGTAAATTTAGGAAACCCAGTTGCAATTAATATGAAAGACCTAGCTAATGAAATAATTAAATATACAAAATCTGAGAGTAAATTAGTATTTAAAGATTTGCCACAAGATGACCCAGTTGATCGACTACCAGATATCACAAAAGCAAGAAAAATATTGAATTGGGAACCCTTTGTAGACAGAGAAGCAGGCCTAAACAAAACTATCGAATATTTTAAAAATATCTTAAGCGCATAGACAAATGGATAGCGATAAATTTTCAATTATAGTTCCAACACGTAACAGAAAAAAACAACTTATTGAGTTAATTGAAACAATTAATCTTGAAGATAAAAATTTAAACGAATTAATTATTGTTGACTCATCAGATAAAAGTATAGAATTCGAATTAGTAAGCATAAATAAAAAAATAAGCTATTTCTTCACTGATATACGATCAGCTTCAATTCAAAGAAATATAGGCGTGAAACAAATCTCGAGTCACTCAAGGTACGTTTTTTTCTTGGATGATGATGTGAAGCCCGACAGCGATTATTTTAATTCACTTTTATCAACAATCAAGCAAAGCAAAGCAATCGGCGCCTCTGGAATAGCGCTGGAACCAACTCTTAATTCTAGAACAAGAAATTTCCGATTTATTTCGATTCTTAAAAAACTGTTTTTATTGGATTCTAAAATAGGTGGATCACTACTTAAAAGCGCTGTAAATATTCCAGTCCAAGGGAATCTTAAAGCAGGAGTAAACCTTTACTCTACAGACTGGCTAATAGGATGTTCCGTATGGGATGCTAACGTATTTTCAAAAATTAACTTTCCGTCAAACTTCTTTGGGCAATCATTAGGCGAAGACGTATTATTTTCGGCGAGAGCAAGTAAATTTGGGGAGTTAGTAGTTAATTCAAATATAGTTTTACAGCATAATATGTCTAATGTTGAAAGACCAAATAAAATAGATCATTATAAAATGTGGATAAGGAACAGATTCATAATTTCCAAAGAGTTAAAACTTAGTAAACTAAATATTATGTATCATTGGGCAAATCTTGGAGCTTTTCTAAATATTATTTTAAACATCCCCAGAAAACCATCAGAAAGCTTAAACTCAATAAGAGGTCTATTCTTGGGTTATATAACAATAAGGCAAATTGATGATAATTAAAGTTATCGGGCATGACAAAAAAATATTTTTAAAACCTCAATCAAATAACCCGTGGAGCGCATTTTTCTCGGAGTTAGAAACAGCTGGGGCACAGATAGTGACTAGTGGGTCAAGCGCAAAATTTGATGTTCTCATTGCAAATAGTCATAGCAAGAAAATGATACGCAAATGTGAAAAATTTGGAGTTTCGAAAGAAAACAGAATACTAATTCTTTGGGAACCAAAGGAAGTTAACGGTAAATTATATAAAACTTCAACACTTAATTCTTACGGACATATTTTTACACCTTCATCTCATTGGCTCAAGGGACAAAACGTACATCACTTCAACTGGCCACAAGGGAAAGCTATTCGCAAAACCCAGTCGGATATTGAATGGCTCAAAAGGAAGAATATAATTGTGTTTGTTGGCAGCAATAAGTATTCAATTTCAAAAGGGGAACTTTATAGTTTACGGCGAGAAGTTTTTAAAAATGATAAAAATAATAAATTTATTGATTTATATGGACATGGATGGAATCAAAATATTATTTATGACATTCTTAGTATTTTATCAAGTTTGCTCAAAACTACTTATAGAAACTACTCTTTAAAATCACTAAAGTTATTTGCCAAGCAATATAATAATTATAAAGGCATCACGAATAACAAACAAAAGACTCTTAGTAAATACAAATTCGCATTAGCTATTGAAAATTCAAATGGTTACGTGAGCGAGAAATTATTTGAATCCCTAGAGAGTCAATGTATAGTTCTATATGTTGGGATTAATTTAAACAAACATTTAAACAAAAATATAGCAGTTCAATCTAATGCTAATGTATTTGATATTTCTAAGAAATTAACACAAATTTTATGCTTATCAAATACAAAACAGCTATCTCTAATGAAAAAACAACGTAAGGAGTATCTTAAGATAAATAAAGATTGGGAAAATTATAAAGTATTAAAAAATTTAGCTCGGGATTCAGTAAATTTATTAAACATCTAGCATATTCCAACCGGGCATACTTAAATATTTTGCTGGATTATCACTATCCAGTGTAGAGAATTTACTTGGTAAAACAACTTCTACAGTTCGGCCATTCATATATCCAATATAGGCGGCCCACCAAGAGAATGTGCTGTTAGCCATTATAATTCCTTTAAAACTCGACATTAATTTTAAATTCTCGCCTACAGGTACATCTTTGGGTGAATTCACAACTCGTTCAAAGCGCACAACATCCTTTAAAAAATCTTGCGCACCTTTTATGTCATCCGAAAACAGCCAAAACGAAACTGACTTATAAGTTTCCTCAAAGTAATTTACTGCATTTATATAATATTTTTTGGTTAACACATCATATATCTCAGGAAGATTAATGTAGTCAGTTCTTCTTACGTGAATTGCTACAGCCATTCTATTCTCTAGATTATCGAACTCATTTTTTAACCAAATTGATTGATGTTCTGGAAACGTAATGTATTCACTTATAACCTTATAATCTGGCAAGTCACTTATCTTCTCAAAACTTCCATCTATTATTTTTGGTGGTTTTGTGAATATATGTTCATTGTCCTCCGTCATACACCCTAAAAATTTTTGCATTTTGGGAGCGAATTTTCTCTCTGTTTTCCCGCGGATCAAATCAAATCTTCTATTTTCGGATATAAACGTTGGGAGTGAATTGATCGGTTCGAAAAAAGAGAGTTCGTAAGTTCTATTATTAACTTTATTTGAAGTCATATACCCATGCTTAAACCAAGAGATATCAATTATTAATTGTTGTTCATAAAAATTGGCAACTTTTAAGCCGTGAAAGAATTTAAATAGCTGGTTACCTAAACCTCCAGTAATTCTAACTTTGATAATTGCCCCCTATTCAATAAATATTTTACTAGTATATATACACTATGAGCGTTCTTAAATTGGCAGAATTTGATGCAATTGTAATAGGCGCGGGACCAGCTGGGTTGGCGGCGGTTAACCAATTAATACACGAAGGCAAGAAATCCATTTTAATCAATGCTACAACAGCAAACGGTTACGGGATAGGTGGACTCGCAAATGAATGGCACAATCAATGCGCAGAGCTAGAAGAGGTTGATTTCGAAGGCTTAGATAACCTTTCTTCCTGGCCAATAAGTTATTCAGAATATCGAAAATATACAGAAAAAGCTAAAAAATTATTAGATATAGAAATAAACAAAAATAACGAAGCTTCTAGCAGACGCAGGTATTTGAGCCAAGATGATATTTTCATCGATGAAGTAGAAACAATAATCTCAAAGAAACAAAGTTGGGAGCAGATATTTTTAAGCACGTTACAAAACCCTTTACTTGCTATTCACAACGGAATTGTAAGTAAAATTATACACAACAATCATCTTATCAACAGCCTAGTGTTAGACGGTACAGAACAGGCAGTGAATAAAGCTTCTAAAATCTATTTAGCAGCGGGATGTATTGGTAATACTGAAATACTTTCACGTAGTAATTTTATAGAGCTAAATAAATCCAGCACATATTCAAAATATTTAGCAGATCACCCAATGTTCGAAAATATATATTTAAGAGGAGGCAGAAGAAACTCTTTCCAAGAGTTATTTGAGAGGAAAAAAGTTAACAATAAATTTCTACTTAGGAAAAAGAAGTACCGGGTTAGAAAAAATGGTAAAAACCTAGGAGTTTTCGAAATACGTCATTTTTTTACAAATAGATCAATCGACAACAATTCAAGCAATTTATTATTTAACGAATATATAAAGCTCTCAATTAATAAATTCAACAACATATTGTTCAAGAGAATAGTTTTTCGGCCACTTCAAACAAAAGTTTGGATACAACTTGCCCAAGAATTGAACCCTGAATCGCAGATTTATGTAAAAGAAAAATCGACTCATATTTCATGGAAACTGAACGAAAAGGACCTTGAAAATTATTTTGAGATTATTAAAACTATAAAATTTCTAACCAAGGAAAATGGATTTTCACTGCACTATGCACGGGAAATTGAAACTGTTAAAGACTTAGAAAGCACAGTATTACCTGCATTTCACCTTTCTGGGACTACAAGAATGAGTAAATTAGAAACTGATTCAGTAGTTGATAAAAATTGCAAGCTTTTAAATATGGAAAATTGTTATATTTTAGGTAGTAGTGTTTTTACTACCCCAGGGTGGGTCAATCCAACCTTATCAATTATGGCTCTATCAATAAGAACAGTTGAAAAGTCTTGGCGAAATTAAAGGTTACTTATCTATAAAATTCATAAATTTTATAGATAAAACTCCCAATAAAAATTTAATTTTTTTAAATTTCAAATCACTGCGAATTAATTTTGAATAAACGTAAAATCTAAATAATCGTTTCTTGGGTAAACCCGAAATTGATTTTCTAATTTTATCTTCTAAATTGATATAGCCAAGTTCTAGTATTTGAAATTTTATATGAGTGTTATCAAAGGCGTCACTTTCAACATATAATGTGGCTAGCTCCTGAGCGTATCTATATTTATTTGATAGTTGACCAGAGTGCTGTCTATAAAAAGTTAACTCATCTTTCAAGTTTACTAATTCCCCTTGCCTAGCAACCCGTTTCCATAAATCAAAATCTTCACACAAACTAGTTGTACCTATTCTAGCGATCTCTCTGTAACCACCAACTTTGCTTATAGAACTTTTCCGGTACATGACACTGGGGTGGGCAACCAAGCAAGAAATATTGAATCGTGCATCATTATTTATATTTCCAAGAGGGTATGCCGATTTTCCCAAATTGTTATTATCCTCATCAATATACGTAACTTGACTACCAACTACCACCACTTTTGGTGAATTAATTAAGAAGCTATATTGCAATTCAAGTCTATTTTTATACACCATATCGTCAGAATCTAGGCGAGCGATTAATTCATTATTTGCCAGATCTAAACCAGTATTTAATGCACTAACTAAACCTACTCCTTTGTTTTTTATTACTTTTAAATTAAGATCAAAATTCAATTCTTTTAACTTAATTAATTGGTTCTCAGAAATACCGTCATCTATAATTAAAACTTCACTTGGTTTAAGTGTCGACTCAGACAAACTTTTTATCGCTTGAGAAAGAAAAGGTGCATCTCCGCGTACTGGGATTAATACCGATATCAAAAGACCACCCTCCATTTAGTAGTACACTTTATAACAAATGATTCAATCATACGAGCCAATCAGTGTTTTAATTCCAATAAAAAATGGTTCACAATATTTGGATCAATTTAAAAACACCATGACATCAAATCTTCGAGATTTTGATGAAATTATTGCGGTTAATGATGGTTCGACTGATAGTACTTCTGATTTTCTTAATAACTGGAAAGAAAGTTCAAGTAATCTCAAAGTTGTACAAACAAATGGAATCGGCTTGGTTAGTTCACTAAATTTAGGATTAAAGCATTCAAGTCACAAATGGATAGCACGTTTTGATATTGATGATATCTACGAGAACGATCGTATTAATGTTCAAAGAGAACTTATCAAACCAGATACAGTTGCGGTTTTTTCTGATTACGATTTCATTGATGAACATGGCAATAAATATGGATTATTAACAAGTCCTATTCTTCCAAGTCCAACAGCAATTTCATTAGTGAATAGCGTGCGTACTCCCCATCCTGGAGTGCTTTTTAACAAAGACGCTGTAATTAATGTTGGGGGGTATAGGGAAGAAGATTTTCCAGCAGAAGATTTATCACTTTGGTTAAGGCTTGCGAAAATAGGTAAAATTACTTCAGCCCCAAATTGTTTACTTCATTACAGAATCAGAAAAGGTTCAATTAGCTCGTCAAAGCGAGATCAAGCTCTTAAAAAGAAATATGAAGTGCTTAAGAAAATCTCAATTCAAAAACAAGACTTTATCTATTGCCTGGAGAACATAAAGGAAATATTTGAAATTTATGAAAACTACTCAAAGTCAGAGCAAAGAAAAATATTATTGATTCAAGATTTGCTGGTAACCAACCGGTTTTTTAATGATAGTACAATAAACAAATTAAAAATAATCAGTCATGGGATGGCTTTAGCAAGAAATCCTGTAAATATAAAGGAGTTATTTGTCCTTAATCATGAGAAAAACAAGCGTTACAAATTGCGGCAAAGTTTTATCGATTAAATTTGTATGCTACAATTAACTACTTAACTTGCAAGTCTTTCTAAATTTACCAATGAGACTTTTGCAATATCTAGATTGGTAGATTATGTCATTTAAAGATTTAAAAGTAAGCCCTGAGCTTATTAAACAATTATCGGCGGCTGATATAAATAAGCCATTTCCTATTCAAAAAGCAACTCTGCCTGATGCAATCTCCGGTAAGGATATTTTAGGGCGAGGGCAAACTGGTTCGGGTAAAACACTTGCATTTGGCCTTGCACTTTTAACTAGATTATCTGGGAGACATGCTGCTCCAATGCGGCCGCTTGCACTAGTGCTATCGCCAACTAGAGAGCTGGCAATGCAAATCAATGATGTGGTTGCACCACTGTCACGATCAGTTAACTTAAACTCACAGGTTGTTGCTGGTGGGCTTTCTTACTCAAAGCAGATCCAAGCTTTAAAACGGGGCGTGCCAATTGTGGTGGCCACTCCTGGGCGATTAATAGATTTAATACAAAAAAAGCATATTAAGTTAGATGACATTGAGATAACTGTTTTAGATGAAGCAGATCAAATGGCTGATATGGGCTTTTTACCAGATGTTAAAAGAATCCTTGATTTAACTAAGCCAGGTGGACAAAGAATGTTGTTTAGTGCCACATTAGATAAAGATGTTGATTCACTTGTTAAAAAGTATTTAAAAAATCCAGTAACCCACTCTTTAGCTAATGAGAAATCAACTGCAGGAAATATGACCCATCACGTTTTGATAATGGAGCAGTCACAGAAAGATTTAATTACCAACCAAATAGCAGCTCGAAAAGGAAAGAGTATTTTCTTTGTTAGAACTAAACATGGGGCAGATAAATTAGCTAAAAGAATGAATGAGGCCGGGGTTAATGTTGATGCATTACATGGCGGAAAAACTCAAGCACAGCGTTCTAGAGTTCTAGAAGCATTTAAATCAGGCCATACAAATACATTAGTAGCAACCGATGTTGCAGCTCGTGGTATACATGTTGATGATGTCTCACTTGTTGTCCATGTTGATGCACCTGAGAACCACAAAGATTATTTACACAGAGCTGGCCGAACCGCCAGAGCTGGCGCAGTGGGAACAGTGGTAACGCTTGCTACCCATAA
>Ga0114975_10001210_pt1 | contig 18678 bp, 10 predicted proteins | sample S_130626_EF_Meta_FD_87031 | JGI IMG/M metagenome (GOLD analysis project Ga0114975, IMG submission 87031) | Freshwater microbial communities from Lake Simoncouche, Canada to study carbon cycling - S_130626_EF_MetaG | ecosystem: Environmental > Aquatic > Freshwater > Lake | place: Lake...
TTACGATCCTTGTCTAATTCTTTAAAGAAATCTTCATTCTTCTTTTTAGTGGCAGTTTCATCACCTTCATTTTTCATTTCAAACATGATAGAGATGATCTCATTCCCATGCTCATCTTTTTCTATATAAATGAAATCTCCTTTACTACCAGATCTTGCATCGTTATCTTTTTCAAAATATGCATTTGGAAAGGCAGTAGCTCTTAATTTGTTAAACTCGTCTTCACAATGCTGTTCCAAAGTTTCACCAATCATTTTGGTAGAAAGCTTCAACTTCATGTCTTTTCTTAGCGCAATTTCTTCATCTTTTAATTTAATAATCTCATCTTTTGATTTTAAATCCGCATTGAATTTTTCTTGCAAAGAACTTTCCAATAACTTTTTTTCTAGCTCTTTATTTTGCAAATTATTTGCCAAGTCGTCTCTTTCTTTTTCAATTTTTTTTACTGCCTCAGCAACATCAATTTTCTTTTGCATTTCAGCTTTTTCAAGCCTTAATTTTAAATCGGCCAATTCCTTTTCTTTTTCCGAAATGGTTAATTGAATTGCATTTTTTGCATTCGCTTCTGCAATTTTAACTGCATCAAGCTTTGACTGCTCTGCAAGCTGCAATCGATTATGTATTTCTTCCTCGAATTTTTGGTCTCTAACTTGCTTTAAAATATCTGCATACCCTGCCTCATCAACCTTAAACGCTTTTTTACAATGTGGGCAAATTATTTCATTCATAAAATTGTATTAATTATTATAATCATAAAATTAAAAATCATTTTTCATTAATCCTTCACATATACAAAATAATCCCCAGGCATTAATTCAAATGGAACGCTATGGTTAAAATTGAATGCCATACCTGAAAATACATTTTTGAAGACACCCTGTAATTTTTCGTGGCTAATTTCTACTTTATGATGGAGGTTGGATAAATTCAACAACACGAATATGGTGGATTGATCATCCTGTCTTAAATAGGCCATGACACCATCGGTTTGCACCGGTAAATTAAAGGTCTCGCCACTAACAATAGCAGTATGTGTTTTGCGTAGGGTACTTAATGTTTTATAAAAATCATGCAAGGCCGGAGCAGCTGTCCAATCAATTTGATCCTTATCAAAAAATTGTAACCGTTTTTTATTAGGAAGTTCTTGACCACTATATATTAAAGGAATTCCTTTCCAAGTTTGTGTAAATATCGCCCATGCTTTTGTTGCAGCACCATACTTTTCATACTCCGTTCCATTCCAACTATTCTCATCGTGATTGGAGGTAAATAATAGTTTAGTGGCTCCTGATGGATATTGTGAATAACCATGTAAAACATTATATACTTCGTGGATGCCCACTTCCCCCTTGGCTAATTTTTCAGATACATGCATTAAAGCCCAAGCATAACTAGTATCAAATACTTGATGATAATTCACATCCTCACATTCAGCTAACCAATAAAGTGGCTGTATGGTTTCAACAGCTTCACGCGCCTCCTTCCAAAAATCTAATGGCACTAAATGCGCCATATCACATCTAAATCCGTCTATCTTTACATCACGCACCCAATATTGCATAGCCCCAATCAAAGCCTTGCGCATATTTTTATTGCTAAAGTTTAAATCAACTACATCATCCCACCCATTGCGTTCAGTAAATTCACCTTGTGCATCGCGCGAAAACCAATCAGGATGTAAATCCATCCACTCATGTTGACGTCCTGTATGATTAGCCACCCAATCAATAATTACTTTCATGCCCAATGAGTGTGCTTCATTCACTATACTCGCGAAATCATTTACGGTGCCAAATTCAGGATTAATTTTTGTGTAGCTGCTACATGCATAATAGCTTCCTAAAGTTCCTTTTCTTACTTTTTCACTAATAGAAGTAATAGGCATAAACCATAAAATATCCACACCCATATCCTTTAGTCTTGGTAAATGTTTTTGAAAGGCACTAAAAGTACCCTCTTCCGTGTATTGCCTAACATTCACTTCATAAATAGTGGCGTTCTTTGCCCAGTTAACCATATTGAAATTTGAATCCATTTTTCGTCGCTTTTTTTTACCCTAATTTTATTATCTTGTATATTACTATGAATGACAAACAACCTAATTTAGAACGCAAATTAAGCCTTTTACATGCAACCGCCATTAATATGATTGACATGGTGGGCATTGGCCCATTTGTCGTTTTAAGTGTTGTAGCGCAAATCATGGCTGGCCCCTATTTTTTATATGCATGGATAGCAGGTGCCTTACTTTCCTTTTTAGACGCCATGGTTTGGAGTCAATTAGGTGCTGCCTTACCAAGAGCCGGTGGTAGTTTTCACTTTTTAAAAGAAGGTTATGGTGAAAAATGGGGAAAACTCATGAGTTTCCTTTTTGTTTGGCAAACCATGATTCAAGCACCTTTGGTGATAGCCTCTGCAGCTATTGGATTTTCACAATATGCTAATTACTTTTTTCATTTTAATTTTTGGCAAGAAAAAGCAGTGAGTGGATCTGTTGTTATTTTAGTGATATTATTATTGTACAGAAAAATTGAATCCATTGGAAAAATTTCGGTTTTCTTATGGGCAGTAGTGCTGGGTACTATGTTTTGGATTATTGGTGGCGGCATTGCACATGGAAATTTTTTGGAACCTATTAAGCATATTAACGACGGCTTTAGTTTACAACATGGTTTTGTTGCCGCATTAGGTTTTGCGAGTGTGAAAACTATTTACAGTTATTTAGGCTATTATAATGTTTGTCATTTAGGAGGAGAGATAAAAAATCCAAGTAAAAATATTCCTACGAGTATGTTTATTTCAATAGCCGGAATTGCTATTTTGTATTTATCAATGAATATAAGTGTTGCAAGTGTTTTACCTTTTGAAGTATTATCTACTAGTAAATATGTTGTAAGCGATTATATTAAAACTTTGTTTGGCCCAACCGCAGGTGCAATTGCAACGGTGCTTATTTTAATTGTAGCATTTGCCTCCCTATTTTCTGCTACTTTGGGTTACAGTCGTATTCCATTTGCTGCAGCGCAGAACAAGTCCTTCTTTTCCTTTTTTGGAAAAGTGCATCCTAAATTAAATTTTCCGCATCGCTCCTTATTAGTATTAGGTGGTATTGCATTTGTATTTAGTTTATTGTTCCGATTGAAAGAAGTAATTGATGGTATTTTAGCAATGCGTATCCTTATTCAATTTATAGGACAGGCTATTGGATTGTTATTATTGGTAAAAAGAAAAGGCAAATCCTATTTTCCTTGGAAAATGCCATTCTACCCTATTCCATTATTCATGGCTATTATCATTTGGGTTGCCATATTTTATTCCACAGGAGCAAAGATGATGATTAGCGGATTAATCGTAATTAGCTTGGGATTAATTGCCTACTTCGTTTCTAGTAAAATGAAATGGATTGGTGGTGAGGAATAATCTTTTATTTACTCCTAGTCCCTATCCCACTTATTAAAATCCCAATAACAAGTCCAAGTATTATCCCGATTTTTACATTCTTGATTAAATAGCCAATTCCTAATCCAATGGCGAGCAAGGTTAAAATGCTTACATTTCGTCTCATGCTTAATGTTTTGGAAGTGAAATAATGTTGGCTAATAATTTATAGGCTCCTGGATTACCGGCTGGTAATTGTCTAAATAATACTAAACTTAAATAGACCATATTGCCTTTGCCATAAGGTGCAATTAATAAGCTTCCATTACTTGGCGCCTCCCCTTTGTCATTCATACTTAATGGGGCTTCAAAATGGGCATCAAAATTATCGGATTGATAAGTGCTGCGCTCCTGTGTCCAATTTTCAAAATCAGCTGCGACTATTTTATTAGGTGCATTTAAAACGGTATGATTGGGTAAAATAAAGTTAACAGGCACATTTTCCTGTGTAACACGCTTACCTGAATTTACGCTAAACTTGTAAGGCCCTACTTTCACAGGCTTGATTCCAACTTGATTGCTTTTTAAATATTGCACTACTAAGTTGCCGCCATTTGCAATATATTTATTGAACACTTCATTTTGTTCCGATAAAAAGGAATACATATTATAGGCACGAATACCAATTACAATCGCATCAAAATGTTTTAAATTTTCGTCCGTTATATCCGACTCGTTTAAACGTGTAACAGTTGCACCTAATTCCACTAAAGCCTCAGGAATTTTATCCCCTGCTCCATCAATATAACCAATATTTTTAGCCGTATTTTGAACCGTTATAGGCACTATTTTGGTACTTGCTGTAGGAAAATAAGTAATGGCAGGAATATGATCGTATACGATTGATTTTGTAAACAACGCATTTTCTGGCACCGGTAAAGGATCAGATGCTTTTTTAATCTCAATATCGGTTTGTTTGGTCTCTCCTTTATGGTCAATGGTTTGATAAGAAACAGTGATTGGCTTATCAGCATTGATTAAATTTACTTCCTTTAAAAATTTAACTTCCGTTGCAGGCACCACTGCGATAGGTTGATAAACATCCCCTTTAGTTAGATCGGTAAATTTATATTGAACAGGAATTTTAAAAGAAAATAATTGTTTTTCAATCTCAACATTTACAATCCCTTCAAATGCAGGATCGTTTTCCGACTTGCCAATAAGTTGCTGGTCATTTACTACAAACATCCCCTCTGTTTTAGGAAGCTCCAACCAATATGGCTGTGTGATTGCTTTGTCGGCAGGTACTTTCAAGGTATAATCAAATTGAGTATTTTGATTATTAGGTAGTGGCTTATTGAATACTGAATCCTTTGAAGGAAATTGAATACTCGTTAATGTTGAATTGACACCTGAACGTTGATTTAATAAAAATTGAACTGTTACTGTCGATCCTGGAATTACTTGCTGTTGTTGCGTTGTTGCTTCAACATATAATCCTGCACATGATTTAATGATATCCTGCACCTGCTCCAATTTATATAAACTCCAGTTTGATTTTGGCAATACATTTATTTGTTGATACAATTTAACCAAGGCTGGAACCGATGCTGAAGGGTCAACAATATTAAAGCTAGCAACAATCTTATCTATAACAGTTTCAATTTGGTTTGCTTGTAAACGTGACCAGGAAGTATTCACTCCCTCCATAATATCAATCTTAGCTGAATCACCTGCTGTTACTTCAAAATATTCATAGCTAGCTCCTCTTCTTCTTGGACGCCCTTCACCTTGACTCTTGTGCATGGTTCTTGCTTCTGCACCAATTTCACCATAACTTTTTCCAATAATGGGATTGTATCCACCAACTTCAATTTTAATTTGATTATCACTGGTCGTATTCACTGAACCAAAATTAAAAGTGTTCCATAATAAACGTTTTGCTTTCCAAACTTTCACTCCATATTTTAATTGCTCTGGAAACTTAGTTGGATCAGCTGCTGCTTCAAATGCTTCGTTGGCGATTATCGCTGAAGCTGCATGATGGCCATGTCCAGCACGAGCATCAGGTGGGAATCTTTTAATGATAATATCGGGTTGAAATTTTCGAATAATCCAAACAGCATCACTCAAAACTTTTTCATGATCCCAAATTTGTAATGCTTCCTCCCATGATTTACTAAAACCAAATTCATAGGCCCTTGAAAAATATTGCTCGGCTCCATCAATGCGACGTGCCGCTAATAATTCCTGTGAGCGTATCATACCCAATTCAATACCCTGTTCTTTCCCTATTAAGTTTTGCCCTCCATCACCACGTGTTAAACTCAAATATGCAGTTCGGTAATTTCTTTCCTTTGTTAAATAAGGTAAAAAAGAATTGTTTTCATCGTCAGGATGTGCAGCAATATAAAGTACACTGCCGACTGTTTTAAGTCCTTTGATTTGTGCAAAAATTTCAGCACTATTTTTTTGTGCTTGCAAACCAGTTGAAGACAATAAAATTCCGACTGCTAAAACAATAATTTTTCTCATACTTACGAATTCAATAATATTAAAATCAATATATAAATCCCTTCCTATTTCCCGTTAAAGAAAATAGCATTACACAATACTAATTTACCATTCTCCCAAAAGTTTCTGAAAATAGGATCATCGGCCATGAATACAAATTTTCCAGCACCCATTTCCTTCACACCTAACACCACGCCTTCCTGTAAAGCCGCTTTCACTTTCACGCCAGCAAACCCTGCCATGTAACTATCTTTTTTAATCACACCTACATTCCAATAATCATTTGAAGGTTCATAGGATACAATGTCTTGTTTTAAATCATAGTAAATGCCATCCGTTCCAAAACCAATAGGATGTGTATTGTCCATATATACTTTATAAATAGCACCTGGTATCGAGCTTTTTAAATAGTCGGTTACAGACTCGCCATATTTAGCCACATTATTAACATCTACTTTTTCAGCCTTCGGTAATTCTTTTACTTTTACACCCCATTCCGCACCAGCAGCAAATTGTGCAGCAGCTGATTCAAATGCTATCAATACACCCCCCTTTTTCACAAAAGCTTGTAGTTTTTCTGAAACAGCTTTACTACCAAAATCTTTATAAGAACCATCTGGCGCAATAATTACATCATACTTTGAAATATCAATTCTATTAAAAAGTGAAAAGTTTAATTGCGTGATAGGATAATTTAATTGTTGATCAAAAAAGTTCCATACTTCCCCTGCCGCTAAAGCCGCCACTTGATCCCCAGTTAACAATGCTACTTTTGGAGCGTGGCTAATATTTTTAACTTCAGGTGCACCAAAATCGCTTCCTTTATCCACCCATCCTGATGTTACAGGAAATGCTTCGATACTAGCAGCATCACAAATAGCTTTTGTATCAACAGCCCAATTCGCTCCGTTGCTCGTTTTTAAAACAATTAACGTACCTGCATCAAATTGTTTACCCAATGCTGAAAATGGTTTCTCAGCATATCTTACTTTAATATTTTTATTCAAAATAGCAGCTAACACTTTTGAAGATGCAAATGAATTATAAGGTATAATGTATCCATAATCAGCAATTACATTATTAACTGTTTTTAATTCAAAGCCAGCTTGCACTGGCAATGGTTCCTTTGATGCAAAGCCATGTACATTATATACATAAGGCAATGACCATGCAGTGATATCATAGGTATTAGAATCATTCACTTGTGTGATAGGCTCTAATAAAACACGTGCTAATACCCCATGTGTTTGTGCAACATTCACCGCTAACGTATATCCTTCATTTACAAATACACCCTCCTTTTTAGTTGCATAATCATACCCCTTAAAACTTCCATTGTAAGTTCCGTATTGGATATTATTTTGCTTCAACATTTTTGCTAAAGAGGCTAATGAATTTGGATTTTTAGCAGTCATCACAAATGTCTTATAGCTCGAAGCACTTCCTGCACGACTATTGTCATAATATTTTTTAAATTCTTTTAATAAATTCTCTCTATTGGTTGCACTAATTTCAACAGTTGATAAACCTGTTGTAAAATGGTGAGTTGCTCTTGCTACTAATGTTAAAGTATCCTCGTCCTTATTTTGCACACCCAAACCCGCACTGATACCACCTTGCTCATAAGTCATACCTATCGCACCATTGTACATTGGATAACTGTCACCATATGAAGGATACAACATGTCAAAACGTTCCTTTGTAAAAAATAACCAATTGTTTTGGTCAAAATACTTTGCATTATTCTTTCCAATTTGCACTTGGAAATCCTTTTGCCATGTAGTGATAGCATCATGAATAGGCTCAGAAGTAGGTGTAAAAAAATAAGGTTGTTGATAGCTTTGCTCATGAAAATCTACCACCACTTGCGGATACCATTGTTGGTAAAAAGCAACTCTTTGTTTCGACTCTACTTGTGTTTGCCAAGCCCAATCACGATTTAAATCAAAATTGTAATGATTGGATCTTCCTGCAGGCCATGGTTCCATATGCTCTCTTGCATTAGGATCCGCATTATAGTTCATACCTACAGCATTATTATACCAGTTTACATAACGATCACGACCATCTGGATTGATACATGGGTCAATAATAACTATCGTATGCTTTAACCACTCTTTAGTTTTTGTATTAGCAGGATCCACTAAAGCAAATAAAGTTAGCATGGCAGCTTCTGATGAGGCTGGCTCATTTCCATGCACATTATAACTTAACCACACAATGGTTGGCTGATTCAAATCGGACACCGACCCATCAACAATGCCATTATTGTGTTTTCTTATTTCATCCAATTTTGAAATATTTTCAGGAAGGCCAATGGCTGCAACTAATAAATCACGGCCTTCATTGGTTTTTCCATAAGGCATTATTTTAACCATATCAGGCTTAGCCTGTGCAACCGTATTAAAGTAAGCAACTATTTGATGGTGTCTTGTAAACTTTGTGCCCACCGAATACCCTAAATAACTTGCCGGGCTTGGCACATTTTGCGCTTGAACTTGCGCTGAATTGAGGATAATAAAAACGGCAATTAAGCTAAACTTTAAGGTCCATTGCACGGGTTTCATAAATGATTTATTCATATGATAATTTTTAATACTAAAGGCTTGAATATGAACCTTAAAAATAAGCATATTTAGCCTTAAATAAAGCAATAAATGCGTAAATTAGGGTCTCAAATTATTATCATGAAATTAAAGCTAGATAACAGGAAAATTGCATTGCTTCTAATCACCTTAGTATGTGTGGTTGTAAGTTTATTTGCTGATGCTCAACCGTTTTTTAATTCACATAAATCTATCAACCCCTATCAATATGAAGTGGTTAAGGAAAAGTCCTTTGACCATGCGGCTGTTTCTTCAGCACACCCATTAGCAAGTATGGTCGGTGCGGCTATCATGCAGGAAGGTGGCAATGCATTTGACGCAGCCATTGCAACTCAGTTTAGTTTAGCCGTGGTTTTCCCTGGAGCTGGAAATATTGGTGGAGGTGGTTTTATGTTAGCACGAAAAGCTAATGGTGAATTAATTGGCATTGATTATCGTGAAGCTGCTCCAAAAAATGCTAGCCGTGATATGTATTTAGATGAAAAAGGAAATGCTATTGACAGTAAATCACGTGATGGAGCTTTGGCATCTGGAATTCCAGGAAGTGTTGCCGGTATGATAAGCACACATAGCTATGCAAAATTACCTCTTGCGCAATTAATTCAACCAGCGATTGAATTAGCAGAATTCGGATTTGTGATTACTGAAAGAGAAGCCAAAGGTTTAAATTCAGAAAAAGCAAATTTTTTAAAGAATAGTTCGACATCGAGTGCCTTTACCAAAAGAACATGGAAAGCAGGTGATACTTTATTTCAGCCTGAATTAGCTGCTACCTTAAAGCGCATTCAACAAAAAGGTTTGGCAGGTTTTTATGAAGGGCCAACAGCTGATATGATTGTAAATGAAATGAAACACTCGGGTGGTATCATCAGTTTAGAAGATTTAAAAAACTATACCCCTAAATTTAGAAAACCTATTGAATTTGATTACAAAGGAAAGCATATCATAAGCTTCTCTCCCCCATCAAGTGGCGGTATTATCATTGCACAAATGCTAAAAATGATTGAACCTTTCAACGTGGGAACATTGGGTGCAAATACCGAAGCATCCGTGAGTTTAATGGTGGAAGCACAACGTCGCGCTTATGCTGACCGTGCTGAACATATGGGTGATCCTGATTTTTGGAAAGTACCTACTAAAACTTTAATTAGTGACGCGTATGCTAAGGATAGAATGAAAGACTATGTACCTGGCGTTGCAGGTAGTAGTAAAATAACATTAGCGGGTCAGGTTCATGAAAGTGAGCAAACAACGCACTTTAGCGTAATTGATAAAGAAGGTAACATGGTTGCAATTACCACTACCTTAAATGACACCTATGGTAATAAAACAATAGTTGCTGGTGCAGGATTTTTATTAAATAATGAGATGGATGACTTTAGTGTGAAGCCAGGCACACCAAATATGTATGGTGCCATTGGCGGAGAAGCTAATTCAATTGTGCCAGGAAAAAGAATGTTAAGCTCCATGACACCAACCTTAGTGACTGTTGACAATAAACCATATATCAGTATTGGTACACCAGGAGGCACCACTATTCCGAATCAAGTATTTGAAGGTCTTGTGAATATTTTTGATCATAACATGACACTTAAGGCGGCCTTAGATGCCCCAAGATTTCACCATCAATGGATTCCAGATGCCATAGGTGTTGAATCAGATTTCCCTGAAGCAACAATTAATGCTTTAAAAGCAAAAGGTTATACGGTTGCTAAAAGAGGACGTTTTGGAAGAATGGATGGAATTATAATTTTGAATGATGGCAAGAGAAACGCAGCTGGTGATAAACGAGGTGATGATAGCGTTGCAGGATATTAAATAGTTACCCCCTTATAATTACCAAAATCATCTCATTGTTACAAAAGAGGCTATATTTTTTTCGAATCATCATTGCTAGCATTATTGGCTTGTTCCTTTTATGCTATTTATTATTGCTTGTTCCAGCGGTTCAAAATTCATTAGCCCAATACTTTTCAAAACAGCTGTCTGCCAAAATGGGGGTTTTGGTAAAGGTTGAGAATGTGCGATTTTCCTTATTCGATAAATTAGACATGCAAGGTGTTTTAATTCGAGATCAAAAAAAGGACACTTTACTTTCCGCCAAAAGTTTCAAATTAAGAATTAGCGACTTAGTATTTTCATCAAGCAGCCCTGTGATTAAATATGTGGGACTTGATGGAGTGACTGTTTATTTAAACCGTACCACTGAAAAATGGAATTACGATTTCTTAATTGACATACTAAAATCCGATACGAGTACTAAAAAAGGTGAAAATTTTGATGTTAAAAAAATAGACATTTCCCATTTGCATTTTGTGCAAAACGATAAATGGGATGGTCAAGAAATGGAACTAAATGCTGACAATTTATTATTGAATATAAAATCAGTTCAAGGCAATAAAATTAATATTGACCAAGTCAATATTAATAAGCCATTTTACTTGATTCAATCCTTTAAGGGTTTAAAACCAGTCAAGACAATAAATAAAAACAATTCAAAAATAAAGCCTGCAGTAAATGAACTTACTTTTAATCCCTCGCATTTAAACATATACGTGAATGAGCTGCAAGTAACAAGAGGAAAAATTTGGATTGAATATGGAAATCAAAAACCTGTCTACTATTTTGATGTTGACCATATAAGAATGAATGAAATTAATGCGTCCATTAAACAAGTGAAATTTATTGAGGATACCATTACAGCTAACGTAGAATCCTTACAAGTAAAAGAAAGGTCTGGCTTTGTTATTAAAAAACTGATTACAAAATTTAGGTTCACTCCAAAAATAATGGAGTTTGATTCCCTATTATTAAGAACCAATAATAGTATCATTGGTAATTATTATGCAATGGTGTACGAAAATTTTAATAATGATTTTCAAAATTACATCAGCAAAGTAATCATGAAGTCACATTTAGTGAATGCCAATGTAGCCACTGATGATATCGCCTATTTTACACCTGAATTAAAAAATATAAATCAGAAAATTAATTTAAGCAGTCATTTTGTTGGAACTGTGGAAGACTTTAAAGCCAATGACCTAACCGCTAAATATAATAACTCATTTGTGAAAGGTAGCTTTTCAATGAAAGGAATACCTGACATGCGACAAACACAAATTGCATTCAGTAATGTAAATGCCTTAACCAATTATAAAGATTTAAGAAATTGGATCCCAAGTTTAAATGAAGTAAAGGAATTCCCTTTTGAAGCCTTGGGTGATTTCCGATTCAAAGGCGACTTTAAAGGCACGCTATATGACTTTGTTACCAATGGTACCATTTCAACCAAATTAGGATTAGCTGAAACGCAAATCAGGTTAAAATTCCCTGTGTCGGGTGAACCAAGCTATGAGGGTTTATTAAATACTTATCACTTTGATGCAGGTAAACTATTTAAATTAGATCAAGTTGGCTTTGTGAATTTTAAAGGTAAAATTGCGGGTTCTTCCTTTTTACTTGAAAAAATAAAAACAAATATTGACGGTACCATTGACTCCATCGGATTCAATGGATATACTTACACCAATATCAATACAAATGGATTGCTACAGAAAGGTGCTTATAATGGTACTTTTAGAATTAAGGACCCCAATGTGAATTTTATTAGTAACATTGAAATCAATTTAAAAAACAAAGTACCTAAATTCAATGCGGTTGGTGACTTATTAAATGCCAATTTACAAGCGCTTCATATTTCTAATAATCATATTCAATTAACAGGATTACTAGACATTAACTTTGAAGGAAACAATATTGACAACTTCACTGGGTATGCAAAATTCCTGAATGGTAAATTCCAAGGTACTGAGTCGGTTGTAAATTTCGACGCATTCTCTTTAACCTCTAAAACGATCAATGGTATTAAAAATATTAAGCTAGAAAGTGATGATATACAAGCAAGTATTAATGGCAAATTCAATATCCTTCATTTGCCTGCAAGTGTTCAATATTTTATCCAACGATATTTCCCAACCTACATTCCTGCTCCTAAAAATACAACGGCTAATCAGCAATTTAGTTTTGAGGTTAAAACAAACTATGTTGAACCCTATATAAGACTTTTCAATAAGGACATTACTGGATTCAATAATGTTTCCCTTAATGGTAGCCTAAATACCGATAAGCAAAGCATCCAATTAAATGGAAAGATTCCATTTGCTAGCTTCCAACATAATTTGGCAGAATACGCCATAAAAGATGGTATCATTTCAGGGAAAGGAAATATTGACTCATTGAATTTGAAAATTAATGCAACTAAGTTTAACTTAACGGATAGTTTGAGTTTCTTAAACCCAGTACTTCAAATTAATGCAAGCAATGATGTTTCCTTAGTCAGTTTAAATGCCAATAGTGAATCCGTTTTAGGAGAAGTTGCATTTAATGGATATGTACATACTTATAACGATGGGATTTCAATTAATTGGCTTCCCTCCCATTTTTTGTTAAACCATAAAAAATGGACCATCGCAGATAAGGGTATTGTGAATATTAGAGAAAGTAATACCAGTGCAAGCAACTTTAATTTAGCGCAAGGAATCCAAGCTTTTGAATTTTCAAATTCATCATCAAGTAAAAACACTTTGCAGGTTGAATTGAAAAATGTAATCCTTGGTGACATCACAAAACTTTTGTTCCCATACCCAAAATTAGAAGGTATCACCAATGGCAAAATTGAAATGAAAAACATTTTGACCAGTTTTGAAATGAGTTCAAGCTTGAACCTAGATCAATTTTCATTTAACAATGATTCCATTGGGAAAACGCAAATCAATGCCTCTTATAAACATGCCACAGGTATCGTTCCTTTTAGCATTTTTAGCCCCAATACCACTTATAACCTATCAGCTTCGGGTACCTATAATATTAAGGATAGCGTTAATCCTTTGGACGCTAATTTATTCCTTGAACATTCTAAATTTAGTCTAGTACAACAATTCATTGGAGGTGTGCTTACAAATTTAGATGGCCGTGCTAATGGTTATATTCATTTTGGTGGCAGAATTGAGAACCCTTATTTATTGGGTTCGGCTACTTTTGACAATGCCTCCTTTGTGGTTGATTATACCAAAGTAAAATATACTATTGACAGCGGTGCGGTGATCAAGTTCACTAACGAAGGAATTGACTTTGGAAACATGACAGTGTTTGACAGTAAAAATAGGAAGGCTTCCTTCAAAGGAAAAATATTGAACCAAGGATTTAAACACTTGGATTATGATTTGGAAATGAGTAGTCCTAAAATTGAACTCATTAATACTGGAGCAATAGACAACCCTTACTTTTATGGAAAAGCAGTCGGTAAGGCAGCCATGACCATTAAAGGTCCTGAGGAAAATATAAAAATGTCCATCACAGCCGACGTGAATGATAGCTCTCATATTTATCTACCCAATACAACAAGTAAAGAAAGTGGAAATTCAGAATATATCATATTTAAAAAGTATGGCAAAACAGCAGTAAAAAGCGCTGATATTCCAACCTATAATTTAGTCGTTGACCTCGAAGTAACAGCTAACAATAAAACACAAATTGATGTTGTTTTAGATGAGTTGACGGGGGATGTTATTAAGGGTGTGGGTGATGGCAGAATTAAAATTAGGGCCGGAAATATTGAACCCCTAAGTATTAGAGGTAAGTATAATATTGAATCAGGTAAATACGATTTTAATTTTCAGTCATTCATTAAAAAGCCATTTGAATTAATACCTGGTGTAGGAAACTTTATTGAATGGACAGGCGACCCTTTAAATGCTGACATTCACATTGATGCTAGGTATACAGCTGATAGAGTAAGTTTAAATGATTTAGTGGGCTCTGCAAACTTTAGTAATGCTGTGAAAAGCTATCGAGGCAGTGTTTATGTAATTGCGGCTTTAAGAAATAAGTTAACACAACCTTCCATTAAATTTTCACTAGCCTTCCCTCAGGGCAATCCAATTAGTTCCGACAACGAGTTTTCACAATTTATAAATAGATTAGAACGAGACGATAATGAAATATTAAAACAAGTTTCTTTCTTAATCGTGTTTAACTCATTTGCCCCAGTTAGCTTTAGTAATAATAATAACAGCAATGCATATACAGTAACTACAATTGGCATTAATACCATATCACAATTATTAACTAAGGAAATTAATAAGTCCATTAGCAACCTGATTAATAAAGCAACAGGTGATAATAGTTTAAAATTTGATATTGGATCCTCGGTTTATAATAGTGGCAATTTATTGGACCCTACTGGTGGTGGCATAGCGATTAACGCAAATAAAATTGATAGAACAAGGGTAAACCTTAAACTGGGTCGAAGCTTTTTAAACGATAAAATTATTGTGAACGTTGGTGGTGACTTAGATTTCAATGTTAGAAGTACTAGCACCATTCAAAATAGTGACTTACAATGGTTGCCCGATTTAAATATTGAATTTCTTTTGACAAAGGACAAAAAATTAAGAGCCATCATATTTAATAGAAATAGTTTGGATATTAATGGAAGCGCCTTAGGAAGAAGAAACCGCCAAGGTGCAAGTATCTCCTACCGAAAAGATTTTGATAAGTTTATCTGGTAATAGTGAATTAACTATTTTGAAAATAATCGTTACAGAAAATTAGAGGTCGAAATAGAGACCTGTAATAAAATAGTAATTGTAATTAAGCTATTTAAGATTTGCAATGAACCATTCTGTCGCTAAAGCATAACCTCTCAAACCTAAGCCTACAATACTTCCTACTGCTTTGGCAGAAACATGTGAAATTTTACGGAAGTCTTCTCTTGCATGTACATTACTAATATGTACTTCAATTACTGGAACTTTAATTGCTGCAATAGCGTCACCAATAGCTACTGAAGTATGTGTATAGGCAGCAGGATTAATAATCATTCCGTCCTGATCAAAACCATATTTTTGAATTGCATCCACTAACTCTCCTTCCACATTGGATTGAAAATAAGTAAAGTTTACTTGTGGAAATTGCTGCTTTAATTGCGCTAAAAAATCATCAAAACTTTCATTGCCATAAACACCCGGCTCACGCTTTCCTAATAGGTTTAAATTAGGCCCGTTAATGATGGTAATATTAAGCATAAGTTGGTTTTGAAATCTTATTAATTAGTTTTCATTAAGGATACGAAATCATCAAATAAATATCTGCTATCGTGCGGACCCGGTGTTGCTTCAGGGTGATATTGCACACTGAATGCAGGACGGTCTTTTAATTTAATTCCTTCAATTGAATCATCATTCAAATTCACGTGAGATACAATTACATTATCATGTTTTCTTACTGCATCAGGATCCACTCCGAATCCGTGATTTTGTGTAGTGATTTCAGAACGACCTGTAATTACATTTTTCACTGGATGATTCAAACCTCTATGACCATGGTGCATTTTAAATGTTGGAATATCATTTGCACGTGCTAATAATTGATGTCCTAAACAAATACCAAACAAAGGTTTTTTCTCTGCTAATATTTGTTTGATAGTTGTTACAGCATAATCCATTGGTGCTGGATCACCAGGACCATTTGATAAAAAATAACCTGTTGGATTAAATGCTTTTAAAGTAGCGAAATCAGTTTTTGCAGGATGCACTCTTACATGCACACCTCTATCTACTAAACATTGTAATATATTATGCTTCACACCAAAATCAAGCACAGCAACCTTTATAGCAGAATTCGAATCACCCATTTCATATACTTCTTTCGTGCTCACCGTACTTGCCAATTCTAATCCATCCATACTTGGCACTGCAGCTAATTGTTTTTTCAAAGATTCCACATCCATATTATCCGATGAAATTATGCAGTTCATAGCACCACTTGTTCTTACATGTGCTACCAATGCTCTTGTATCTAAACCTTCAATGGAAACAATATTGTTGGCGATTAAATATTCATTCAAATTTCCATCGGCCAATGCGCGTGAATATTTCTCTTCTAAATTACGTCCTATTAAACCATGTATTTTAACCGACTTACTTTCAACGTCAGTATCCTTTACACCATAATTACCAATGTGTACATTGTTCATGATGATGATTTGACCCGTGTAACTTGGATCCGTAAACACTTCCTGATAACCTGTCATACCTGTGTTAAAACAAATTTCACCTGTTGTGGTACCAATTTTGCCAAATGCTTGTCCGTGAAATACATTGCCATCGGCTAAAACTAGGATTGCGGGTTGTGCGGTCATTGGATTATGGTATTATTTTATGGAAAAGTTGTTTTTGGTGGATATGGTGCAAATTTAGGCAAAAAAAAGGCAAGACCAAAGTCTTGCCTTTATATGTAATAACATTATGTGCATTACTCAGCAGCAGCTTCAGGAGTTTCCTCAGTAGCTGGAGCTTCAGTTTCAGTAGCCTCTGCTTTTTTAGTACCAGCAGCCTTACTACGACGAGTTTTCTTAGCTGGTTCAGCTGCAGTAGCGGCATTTACTGAGTTACCATAAATTTCGTTGAAATCTACTAATTCAATCATTGCTTTTTCAGCGTTGTCACCTGGACGAATACCTAATTTGATTATACGAGTATATCCACCTGGACGAGCAGCAATTTTAGGAGCTACAACTGTGAATAATTCTTTCACCGCTGCTTTGTCGTTTAAATAGCTGAATACCACTCTGTGGTTGTGCATGATTTCTTCCTTAGAAGCCGTTTTTTTAGTTTTTGTTACTAATGGCTCAACATAAGTTCTTAACGCTTTAGCTTTTGCTAATGTAGTTACGATACGCTTGTGTGTAATTAACTGGATAGCTAAGTTACTTAACAAGGCTTCTCTGTGTGCCTTTTTACGACCTAAGTTGTTGTTTTTGTTACCGTGACGCATGACGTTTAATTTTTGTCCTTACACCGTGTCAGGAATTGTAAGGTGTGAGCCCGAGAGCTCGGTTATAAATAGTGATTTACTAAATCCTTGTGGACTATTGTAAATCTAATTTGTCTAATCCTAATTTACCTAAATCCATACCGAAGCTTAAACCTCTTTCGATTAATACTTGTTCGATTTCAGATAAAGATTTTTGACCAAAGTTTCTGAACTTCATTAAGTCCTCTTGTTCGTATTGTACCAATTCGCTCAAGCTGTTGATTTTAGCAGCTTTCAAGCAATTGAACGCACGTACAGAAAGATCTAAATCTTCTAATGGAGTTTTCAATACTTTTCTTAATTGTAATACTTGCTCATCAACTACATCCTCTTTCTTATCTTCTTTGTTATCAAAAGTGATATTCTCGTCAGTGATGATCATAAAGTGCTGGATCAAAATTCTTGAAGCTTGCTTTACAGCATCTTCAGGATGAATTGTTCCATCAGTAGCTACGTCTAAAATTAATTTTTCGTAGTCTGTTCTTTGCTCTACACGATAGTTTTCCATTACGTACTTAACGTTCTTAATTGGAGTGTGAATAGAGTCAATAGCGATATAACCAAATGGCATATCCTTTAATTTATTTTCTTCAGCTGGAATGTAACCACGGCCTTTGCTAATAGTTAATTCAATTTCTAATTTAGCTGAAGGATCCATAGTACAAATAACTAATTCAGGATTCATTACTTGAAACTGTTGAGAAGCTTCTCCTAAATGACCTGCATTAAATTCGCTGCTACCTTTAATTGATAAAGTAATTTTTTCAGAGCTAACGTCTTGATCAGCCTTACGCTTAAAACGAACTTGCTTTAAGTTTAAGATTAATTCAGTCACGTCCTCAGTAATGCCTTTGATAGTTGCAAATTCATGATCTACACCTTCAATTTTGATACCCACAATTGCAAAACCTTCTAAAGAACTTAATAAAACTCTTCTTAATGCATTGCCTAAAGTCAAACCAAATCCTGGCTCTAATGGACGGAATTCGAATTGTCCTTCAAAGTCATTTGCTTTTTGTAAAACAATTTTATCAGGTTTTTGAAAACTTAATATTGCCATGTTATCATTTTTTTTGTTTGAATCTTCCGCTAGGAAGAAATATGTTTAAGTGCTACTATTTAGAATACAATTCAACAATTAATTGTTCTTTGATATTCTCAGGAACTGCTTCTCTTTCTGGCATTGCGATGAATGTACCAGAGTTAGTTGTGTCATTCCAATCCACCCAGCTAAACTTAGTGTTTCTTGGACGTTGCTTGCTAACGATAGCAGAATTATGTGCACTCTTAGGACGGTAAGTAATAA
>Ga0114975_10001211_pt1 | contig 18675 bp, 17 predicted proteins | sample S_130626_EF_Meta_FD_87031 | JGI IMG/M metagenome (GOLD analysis project Ga0114975, IMG submission 87031) | Freshwater microbial communities from Lake Simoncouche, Canada to study carbon cycling - S_130626_EF_MetaG | ecosystem: Environmental > Aquatic > Freshwater > Lake | place: Lake...
CAGAATTCCCAGCACGAGGGCGAGTACCGCGGTGACGTTGCGGCGGGGTGGTCGGGTTGACTCGGTCACGCCGTCACTCTATCCGCCGACGCCGTCGACGTCCCTGCCGACACCTAAACTTGGGGGGACATGACCGACACGCTCACCACCATCTCCGACGCCGAACCCCTCCTCGAAGGTCTCAACCCCGCACAGCGGGCGGCCGTTGCACACCGCGGGCCGGCGCTGCTGATTGTTGCCGGAGCTGGCTCGGGGAAAACCGCCGTGCTCACCCGCCGCATTGCTCTGTTGCTCAAAAACCGTGAGGCGTGGCCCAGCCAGATCCTCGCCATTACGTTTACCAACAAGGCGGCGGCCGAGATGCGCGAGCGCATCTCATCGTTTATCGGCGACGAAGCACGGGGGATGTGGATCTCTACCTTCCACTCGGCGTGTGTGCGAATTCTGCGCAACGAGGCCCCGCGTTTCGGATTTCCCGCCGCCTTCACCATTTATGACTCGGCCGACCAAAAGTCCCTGCTCAAGCGAATCCTGAAGGAATACGAAGCCGATTCACTGGGGCTCACTCCGGGCGGGGTTTCGTCGAAGATCTCGAAACTGAAAAACGAACTCATCGACGCCGATGCGTTTGCCAGCCGCGTCAACCCGAATGACCCCAACGAAGTCATGATTCTCGATGTTTTCCGTCGGTATACCGACGAACTCCGCCGGGCCAATGCGTTTGACTTCGATGACCTCATCGCCCAGACCGTGTATCTCTTCCGGGCGTTCCCCGAAATTCGCGCGCTGTACCAGCGTCGATTCCGACACGTCCTCGTTGACGAGTACCAGGACACGAACAAGGCCCAGTACGAACTGATTCACGAGTTGACCCGACCGGTCAGCCCCGACCACGTTCCCGCCGAAACGGCTCCGTCGCTGTTCAACGCCACCGGCGGAATCGACGCGGCGACCCTGACTGTTGTGGGGGATTCCGACCAGTCCATTTATGCTTTCCGCGGGGCGGACATTCGCAACATCCTCGAATTCCGCGATGATTTTCCCGGCACCGAGGTTATCGTTCTCGAACAGAATTACCGCTCGACGCAGACCATCCTCGATGCGGCAAACGCGGTCATCGGCAACAACTTCGACACCTCGATGTCGAAGAAACTTTTCAGCGAACTGGGCACGGGCGAAATGATTACGGGGTACACCGGCGTAACCCAACACGACGAAGCGCAATTCGTTGCCAACGAAGTCACGACTCTGCACGACGGCGGGATGGCCTACCGTGACATGGCGGTTTTCTATCGAACCAACGCCCAGACACGAGCTCTCGAAGAAGTGCTCATGCGCGAAGGTGTCCCATACCGTCTGATCGGCGGAACGAAATTCTACGAACGCGCCGAAATCAAGGACGTCATGGCGTACCTCATCGCGGTTGCGAACGAGGACGACAACCTCGCTCACCGCCGCGTGCTCAACACCCCGAAACGGGGGATTGGGGACGTCACCGAATCGACCATTCAACGATTCGCCGACGATAACGGTATTTCGTTCCGCGAGGCGATGCGTCAAGTCGACAATCTTGGACTGGGCGCAAAGGTCACGGGAACTCTGCGGGCGTTTGTCGCGACCCTAGACAAGGTCAGCGCGATGGTGCCCGACGCCAAGGTCGTCGACGTTTTGCTCGCACTCCTAGAGGCCACGGGGTATCTCATCATCCTCAAAGACTCGCGCGACCCGCAAGACAACGCTCGCGCCGAAAACGTGGAGGAATTGGTCGGCCAGACGCGCGCGTTCCAGGTGGTGAACCCCGAAGGGACCCTGCTTGATTTCCTCACCGAGGTGGCACTGGTGTCCGCCGCGGACGATCTGGACGATGAATCCGGAACGGTCAGCCTGATGACCCTGCACACTGCAAAAGGCCTGGAATTCGACGCCGTCTTCATCACGGGTGTGGAAGAGGAAATTCTTCCCCACCGAATCTCGCTCGCCGAGGCGGGCGGGGTGCACGAGGAACGCCGACTGTTTTACGTGGGCATCACGCGCGCGAAAAAGAAACTACACCTGTCGCTGGCAACCAGTCGCGCTACCTACGGTGACATCGTGGGCTGCACACCCAGCCGATTCCTCGACGAAATCCCGCCCGCACTCGTCGACTGGAAGGAATCACAGCGACGCTCGATCACTCCGTCGTTCACGACAACGTCGTGGAACACGCCGAGCAAGCCCAAGACCGAGTGGACGGGGGCGCTCACTCGCGAGGTGCGGGACAACGCCGACCTCGAACTCGTCCCGGGTGACACCATCCGCCACGACGACTTCGGAACGGGACGTGTCCTTGCGGTCACGGGCGAGGGCGCGAAGCGAATCGCGGAGGTTCAGTTTGATGCTGCGGGCAAGAAAAAACTACTCGTCAAGATTGCGCCGATTTCGAAAGTGTGACCCCCGTTTCCCTGTCGGTCGGGAACGCAAGCGCGAGTAGGCTGGACAACGGTCGCGCGGCGTTCCGCCCCGGCCAACTCTGACTCTTGTCGATTGGATAGTGGTGGATCTTTACGAGTACCAAGCCCGTGACATATTTGAAAAGCACGGCGTTCCTGTGCTGCAAGGGATCGTTGCTGACACCCCCGAAGAGGCCCGGGCCGCCGCCGAAAAGATTGGCGGAGTAACTGTCGTCAAGGCCCAGGTCAAGACCGGTGGTCGCGGCAAGGCCGGCGGGGTCAAGGTTGCCAAGACTCCCGATGAAGCATTCAAAGCCGCCCAGGCGATTCTTGGTCTTGACATCAAAGGTCACGTCGTCACCCGACTCATGGTTGCCGAGGGTGCTCGTATTGCTCAGGAATACTATTTTTCGGTGCTGCTTGACCGCGCTAACCGTTCATACCTGTCGTTGTGTTCCTACGAGGGTGGGATGGAAATCGAACTGCTCGCGGTCGAACGCCCCGAGGCGCTGGCCCGCGTCGAGGTTGACCCGATCGAGGGAATCACCCTCGCCAAGGCCAAGGAAATCGCGATTGCCGCGAAGTTCCCCGCCGAACTCGTCGACAAGGTCGCAGCGGTGTTCGTGAAACTGTACGGCGTCTTCACCGCCGAAGACGCGACGCTCGTCGAGGTGAACCCGCTCGTCCTCACCGAAGAGGGTGACATCATCGCGCTCGACGGCAAGGTGTCGCTCGATGCGAACGCCGAGTTCCGCCAGCCCGACCACGCCGCTCTCGAGGACAAGGCCGCCGCCGACCCGCTCGAAGCGAAGGCAAAGGCGCACGACCTCAACTACGTCAAGCTCGATGGCCAGGTCGGAATCATCGGAAACGGTGCCGGGCTTGTCATGTCGACCCTCGACGTCGTCGCCTACGCCGGGGAAAAGCACGGTGGCGTAAAGCCCGCCAACTTCCTCGACATTGGTGGTGGCGCCTCGGCCGAGGTTATGGCCGCGGGACTGTCCGTCATCCTGGGCGACCCTCAGGTCAAGAGTGTCTTCGTCAATGTGTTCGGGGGAATCACTTCGTGTGACGCCGTGGCAAACGGAATTGTTGCCGCACTCGACATCCTCGGGGATGAGGCTACCAAGCCGCTCGTCGTTCGACTCGACGGTAACTCGGTTGAGCAGGGGCGCGAAATCCTCGCAGCCCGCAACCACCCGCTCGTTTCCCTGGCCACCACGATGGATGACGGCGCCGATCGCGCCGCCGAACTCGCAGCGAAGTAAAGGACCGCAAACATGTCGATCTTCCTCACCAAGGATTCGCGCGTCATCGTTCAGGGCATCACCGGCGGTGAAGGCTCCAAGCACACCGCCCTCATGCTGAAGGCGGGCACCACCGTTGTCGGTGGCGTCAACGCCCGCAAGGCGGGAACCACCGTCGAACACGATGGTGTGACCCTCCCCGTTTTTGGCACCGTTACCGAGGCGATGGCCGAAACCAACGCCGACGTCTCGGTTGTTTTCGTTCCGCCGGCGTTCGCCAAGGACGCCGTGATGGAAGCAATCGATGCAAAAATGCCCCTCATCGTCGTCATCACCGAAGGAATTCCGGTGCAGGACACCGCGGAGTTCTGGGCGCACGCGAAGGCCACGGGAACGAGCCGCATAATCGGCCCCAACTGTCCCGGAATCATCACCCCCGGCGAGGCACTCGCGGGAATCACCCCGGCATCAATTTCGGGAACCGGTCCGATCGGACTCGTGTCTAAGTCGGGAACACTGACCTACCAAATGATGTTCGAACTGCGCGATATCGGATTCTCGACGGCGATAGGTATCGGCGGAGACCCCATCGTCGGGACCACCCACATCGACGCCCTGGCTGCGTTCGAAGCCGACCCCGAGACGAAGGCGATCGTCATGATCGGTGAAATCGGTGGGGACGCGGAGGAACGAGCCGCCGACTTCATCAAGGCGAATGTCACCAAGCCCGTCGTCGGATACGTTGCGGGGTTCACGGCGCCCGAAGGCAAGACCATGGGTCACGCCGGTGCCATCGTGTCAGGTTCGTCGGGTACCGCCCAGGCGAAAAAGGAGGCGCTCGAAGCCGCAGGCGTTCGCGTTGGAAAGACTCCGAGCGAAACCGCGCGACTCATGCGCGAGGTCATCGCGGCGCTGTAATCGTGCCACGCGGGCTCGTCACACTCTTTGTCGCCCTGGAGGCGCTGTTTGTGGTGGGAATCGGTATCGGCCTTGCGCTGGTTCCGTTGATGCTGGGGTGGGCGTCTGTCAACCATTTTCAGGCGACCCCACTCGACGTGTGGCAACTCGCGGTGCAGGTTTGGGCCCTTGGCCACGGCGTTCCGTTGCACGTCGACCTGACGGGCATCCAAACGATTGTGCCCGCCGATTTGGCAGTCTTCGACCTCACTCTCGCGCTTCTCGGGTGCGCACTGGTAACGGCACTTCTCGCGGTGAGGTGCGGTCGTCGCATCGCGGACACCGATGACTCGCCGATTGTCGGGGGACTGCTGATCGCGTGCGTTGCAACTCTTGTCGGGTTCGCGCTGTGGACCGGTCAATCAGCAGCCGTCAATGTTGAGGTAGCGCTGGGAACAGTAAAAATCATGATCCCATTCCTGATTGGACTTACGTATGGCTGGAAACCGTGGCGACTGGTTCGCACCGGCAACCCGCTCAGCGAACTCATCCCGGAGGATTGGCGCGACGTCATCGCGACCGCTGCTCGAATCACCGCGGCCGCCTTCCTCGCCGTCGTCGTCGTTGCGTCGTTCGTTCTCGCCTATTGCATCGTGGTGGGGTTCGCGACGGAAATCTCGCTGTATGAAGCGATTCACGGAGAATTCTTCGGCGGGATTGTCATCACCGCCGCCCAGCTCCTCGCGCTGCCGACGGTAATTATCTGGGCAATGGCGTGGTTGATTGGTCCCGGATTCTCGTTGGGGCTCGGCACACTCGTCACGCCGTTTTCTGCCACCATCGGTGCCTTCCCCGCCATTCCCCTGCTCGGCGCAATCCCGACCGAGTCTGTGGTCGTCGGGTGGCCAATTCTCGTCGTCCCGACACTCGTCGTGGCTCTCGTTGCCGGAGGGCTGGCGTGGGGAATCGTCGCCAAGGCCGGGTACTTTGACACGACCGGGTGGACAGATTTCATCCGCGTCGGTGTGCTCGGTGTCGTCACGGCTGTTTTTTCCGCGGTGTTGTTCTTCGTCGTCGGCGCGTTCGCGTCCGGTTCGGCCGGTCCCGGCAGGTTTGTGTTCGTCGGAGTCGATCCCGTCGATGTCGCGTTCGCGTGGGGCGGAATTGTTCTTGTCGGCACGCTAGCCGGCTCGGCAGCCCGCCTCATCCGACCGCTGCCCCCCGAGGTCGCCCGTTCGGTCGACACCCGCACTCGGTAAACTTGTGCCTATGGTGCGAGTCGCGGTTCTCATTTCGGGTAGTGGCTCGAACCTTCTCGCCTTTCTTGAGGGTTGCGCAAACGGCACGATTCCCGCCGAGGTCGTCGCCGTTGGCGCGGACAACGATGCGAGTGGGCTGGACCATGCCCGCCGTCGCGAGATTCCGACTTTTGTCGAACCGCTCGATCGCGGCGCTGACCGCGAAGCGTGGGGATTGCGATTGGCCGATGCGGTGGGTGCGAGTGAACCGGACCTCGTCATTCTGTCGGGGTTCATGCGTGTGCTTCCCCCCGTGTTTGTGCATCGATTCGCGCCGATGCTGCTCAACACCCATCCCGCCTATCTGCCGGAGTTTCCCGGTGCTCACGCGGTTCGTGACGCCATCGATGCTGGTGTCACCGAGACAGGCGCGAGTGTGATCGTCGTTGACGATGGCGTCGACACGGGGCCGATCCTCGCCCAGCGCAGAGTTCCCGTGTTGGAAGGCGACACGGAAGAGACGTTGCACGACCGCATCAAGGTTGTTGAGCGAGAACTGCTCGCCGATGTCGTCCGAGACATTGCGAACCGCGAATCAGCAATCGAGGAGAACTAGATGGTTTCGGCACTGCCTGCACCGGACCGTGAGCGCGACCGCGTCCCCATCCGCCGCGCACTGATTTCCGTGAGTGACAAGTCGGGGCTTATCGATCTCGCCTCAGCGCTGACCGACGCCGGTGTTGCGCTCGTATCGACGGGGTCGACCTGTCAGGCGATACGGGATGCCGGTTTCGCGGTGCAGGAGGTTTCCGAGGTGACCGGCTTCCCCGAGTCGCTCGACGGGCGTGTCAAGACGCTGCACCCCGCCATCCACGGCGGAATCCTCGCCGACCTGCGATACGACTCACACGTTGGTCAACTCGCAGATCTCGCAATCGACCCGTTCGATTTGGTCGTCGTCAACCTGTATCCCTTTGCGGCGACGGTTGCGTCGGGCGCCGCACCTGAAACGGCCATCGAGAATATTGATATCGGCGGACCCGCACTGGTTCGTGCCGCGGCAAAGAATCACAACAACGTTGTCGTCGTGGTTGATCCCGGTGATTATGGTCAGGTTGTCGAATCTCTCGCCGCCGGTGGAACAACGCTCGACGAACGTCGAATCTTGGCAGGAAAGGCATTCGCCCACACCGCCGGTTACGATTCCGCGGTTGCCATGTGGATGCAGAACGAATATCCGCACGATGAGTCGGGCTTTCCGCCATCACTTCGTATTGCGGCCGACAAACTCGACACCCTTCGCTACGGCGAGAACGCGCACCAAGCGGCGGCGCTGTTCGGTACTTTCGGCAGCGCGGGAATCGCGCAGGCCAACCAGTTGCACGGCAAAGAAATGTCCTACAACAATTACGTTGACGCGGATGCCGCTTTGCGCGCCGCATTCGACCATGACCGCCCGGCGGTGGCGATCGTGAAGCATGCGAACCCGTGTGGAATTGCCGCCGCGGACGACATTGCCGAGGCGCACGCCCGCGCACACGCGTGCGATCCCATTTCGGCCTTCGGCGGGGTGATTGCGGCGAATCGTGTCATCACCGCTGCGGCGGCGGAATCGATAGTCGAAGTCTTCACCGAGGTGATCGTTGCACCGGGATTTGAGCCCGCTGCTCTGGAAATCCTCACCGCCAAGAAAAACCTTCGGTTGCTGCAGCTGCCGGAGGGGTTTACGCCCGAAGGGCGCGAGGTGCGCCAGATTTCGGGCGGGTTCCTCGTGCAGTTTTCCGACCGCCACTTCGCACCGTCACTCGAATGGACGCTCGTGACTGGTGAGCCTGCCGACGCGTCAACGCTGGCTGACCTCGAATTCGCCTGGCGTGCGTGCCGTGCGGTGAAGTCAAACGCCATTCTGCTCGCCAAGGACGGCGCTTCCGTCGGTGTTGGAATGGGTCAGGTCAATCGTGTTGACTCGTGCCACCTCGCCGTGTCACGCGCTGGGGAGCGAGCGACCGGAGCGGTCGCCGCAAGCGATGCGTTCTTCCCGTTCGCCGACGGGTTGCAGGTTCTGCTCGATGCGGGTGTTTCCGCGATCGTTCAGCCCGGTGGTTCGGTGCGCGACGAAGATGTCATCGCCGCCGCGCGCGCCGCGGGCGTCACCATGTATTTCACCGCCGAACGGCACTTCTTCCACTAACCGGGCGCGACTAGATTTCGCGGCGTTGCGCCGCAATCCACGCCGCAGAATCGGTGAGGCTCAGCGCGCTGGTGGCCACACCGAGAATGTAGTCAAAGGCGTCATTCTCGTTCGAGACAATTTCCCAGCCGTTCAGTTCTAGGAAATAGTTGAGCCCGAACCACGCCGATCTCTTGTTGCCATCGAAAAACGGGTGATTCTTCGCGAGGGACTCCATCAGGGCGGCGCCCTTCTGGTCAATTGATGGGTAGGCCGGTTCACCGAAGAGGCTCGTCTCGGGGCGGGCGAGCGCGGATTGGACGAGGCCGAGGTCTCGAACAACAAATCCTTGTCGCTCGCACTGCTTGACGAAAACCTCTAGATCGAGGAACCGGGTCATGCGTCGGCGAGGCGGGTGAGCAGGCCGGCGTCCCGCTTTGCGATGCGGTCAAAAATTCGCTCCGCCTCGAGCATTGCGTCTTCGCGCTCAAATTGGTCGCCCAAGATGTCGATGATGATCTGGTTGCGGGATTTCCCCGACTTCGCGGAGAGTTCGGTGAGACGGGCGTCAATTGCCTCGGGTAAACGCAGTGTGCTTGCCATGGGTAAATGGTATCACACTGGTGGCAAATTGGTACCGTTGCGGTACCGCAAGTCCCGCGCCACGGGCGTAAGTAGAATAGGAATCACGCGTGTAACGAAAGGTCCCTCGTGGAAAAAATCAAGGTTGACGGTGTCGTTGTCGAGCTCGACGGCGACGAAATGACTCGAATCATTTGGCAGTTCATCAAGGACCGTCTGATTCACCCGTACCTCGACGTCACGCTCGAGTACTACGACCTCTCGATTCAGAAGCGCGACGAGACGGACGATCAGATCACCATCGACTCGGCCAACGCCATCAAGAAGCACGGAGTCGGTGTGAAGTGCGCCACCATCACCCCGGACGAAGCCCGTGTCACTGAATTCGGACTCAAAAAGATGTGGAAGAGCCCCAACGGGACCATCCGCAACATCCTCGGTGGTGTCATCTTCCGCGAGCCCATCATCATCTCGAACATCCCGCGCCTGGTTCCCGGCTGGAACAAGCCGATCATTGTCGGCCGTCACGCGTTCGGTGACCAGTACCGCGCAACCGACTTCACGTTTGACCGCCCTGGCACTCTGACGATTTCGTTTCAGCCCGAAGACGGAACACAGGCCCAGTCGTTCGAGGTCTTTCAGGCACCCGGTGCCGGTGTTGCGATGGCGATGTACAACCTCGATGACTCGATTCGCGACTTTGCTCGCGCGTCGCTCAACTACGGACTGACCCGCAACTACCCCGTTTACCTGTCGACGAAGAACACCATCCTCAAGGCGTACGACGGCCGTTTCAAGGACATTTTCCAGGAGACCTTTGACGCCGAGTTCGCGGATAAGTTTGCCGCCGCCGGCATCACCTACGAACACCGCCTGATCGACGACATGGTCGCCAGCGCGATGAAGTGGGAGGGCGGTTACGTCTGGGCGACGAAGAACTACGACGGAGACGTTCAGTCGGACACCGTCGCACAGGGCTTCGGGTCACTCGGCCTCATGACGTCGGTGCTCACGACTCCCGACGGAAAGATCGTCGAGGCGGAGGCCGCACACGGAACCGTGACGCGCCACTACCGCGACCACCAGGCCGGCAAGCCAACGTCGACCAACCCGATTGCATCGATCTATGCGTGGACCCGTGGCCTGCAGCACCGCGGAAAATTGGACGGAAACGACAAGCTCATCGAGTTTGCGACCACCCTCGAGGAGGTCGTCATCGCGTCGGTTGAGGCGGGTCACATGACAAAAGACCTCGCCGTTCTCGTCGGACCGAACCAGAAGTGGGAAACGACCGAAGAGTTCCTCGCGACAATCGATACGAATCTTCAGAAGCGTCTCGGTTAATAGTCCGTTCCCACCGGGGCTGCCGGTGGAATAATTTTGCGAGGGTGTTGGAATGAGTAGCGCAGCAACAAAAGCCGAGCGATTCCCCTGGGCAGCGATGGCCGCCATCGGGTTCACGGTCTTTGCAACCGTCACGTCGGAGTTTCTGCCGACCGGGATGCTGCCGTCGATGTCCGCTGACCTCAACGTCAGCACCTCGCAAATCGGGTTTCTCGTGTCGGTGTGGGCCGCAACGGTTGTCTTGACCGCGATTCCCCTGTCGCTGACGACCAGGCGATTCAGCCGGAAGTCACTGCTCATCACCTCGGTTGCCCTGTTCACCGCATCGAACGTCATGGCGGCGACGGCGTCGACCTACGACGTGTTGTTTGCGTCACGAATCATCGGTGGATTCGGAAACGGGATGTTCTGGATGATCGCGACGGGGTACGTGACGACGATGTTGCCCGCCAAATGGCGTTCGCGCGGATTCCTGTTCATTTCCGCTGGCGCCAATCTTGCCTTCATCGCCGGATTGCCGCTGGGTTCGGCTCTCGCCGCTATCGCTGACTGGCGTTCCGGGTTCCTCATCATGACGGCTTTGACAATCGGGGCCAGCGCAAGCCTGTACTTCCTGCTGACCCCCGTTCCCAACCCGCACGCCGAGCACGCCGAGGGCAAGCACTCGGTGCTGCGCGACCGTTCGTTCCCCATGGTGGTGCTCGGAGTCTCCGGTGTGTTCTTGGTCGTGGGCGGCGGAAATATCTTCTACCCGTACATCGCACCGTTCCTCATCGAGGTTGCACATTTCACGCCGCTCACCGTTGCCGTTCCGCTGGCTGCTTATGGTGTGGGCGGGACCATTGGCATCGTCGTCGCGGAACGACTCGGTCGTCGCCCCGCAAATCTGTCCCGCAACATCTCGCTATCCATCCTGTATATGGCCGCGATGATGGTTGTGCTCAACCTCGTTGCGCCGTCACCCATCGCCGCCACTATTGCCGTCGCGCTGTGGAGCCTTGGGTTTGCCGTGACCGAGCCGCTGTTCGGACAATACATCATGGAGCTCTCCAGCCCGCGTTTGCGCGATTTTGCGGGGGCGATGCGCACCACCGCCTGGAACATCGGAATCGGAGGCGGGTCGTTCCTCGGCGGAATCCTGCTCGTGCCCCTGGGTATCGTCGCACTTCCTTACCTTGGCGCGGGAGTTCTCGTGTTGGGCGCGACTGTTGCACTCGTCGCGAGGCAGAGGGAACGACTGCTCTAAGCAAACTAGAATGTGTACACCAACGCCCGTTTTCCGAGGAGAACCGTGACCGATCGCCAACACTTCAGCATCAACGCCCCCCTGTCGGAGGTTGACCCCGAAATCGCGGAGGTGTTGAACCTCGAGCTGGGGCGCCAGCGTGATTATCTCGAGATGATTGCGTCCGAGAACTTTGTTCCCCGCGCGATTTTGCAGGCGCAAGGATCCGTTCTTACCAACAAGTACGCCGAGGGTTACCCCGGTAAGCGTTATTACGGTGGATGCGAGTTCGTCGATGTGGCCGAGGCGCTCGCGATTGACCGCGCGAAGTCCCTGTTCGGTGCCGCCTACGCCAACGTTCAGCCCCACTCGGGTGCGACAGCCAATGCCGCCGTTCTGCACGCGATCGCGACCAAGAATGACACCATCCTCGGCCTCGAACTCGCTCACGGCGGGCACCTCACGCACGGCATGAAGCTCAACTTCTCGGGTCGCTTGTACAACGCCGCTTCCTACGGAGTTGACCCCGAAACCTTCCTCATCGACATGAACGTGGTTCGCGACAAGGCGCTCGAGCACAAGCCGCAGGTTCTCATCGCGGGGTGGAGTGCGTACACGAGGCACCTCGATTTCGCGGCGTTCCGCGCCATCGCCGACGAGGTCGGAGCAAAGTTGTGGGTGGACATGGCCCACTTCGCCGGACTGGTTGCGGCCGGATTACACCCGAGCCCCGTTCCATTCGCTGATGTCGTTTCGACGACCGTTCACAAAACACTCGGCGGCCCCCGCGCCGGCCTGATCTTGTCGCGCGACGAGGAACTCGGCAAGAAGCTCAACTCGGCCGTCTTCCCGGGCCAGCAGGGCGGACCGCTCATGCACGTCATCGCCGCGAAGGCGACGGCTTTCAAGTTTGCTGCGTCCGACGAGTTCAAGGACCGCCAGGAGCGCACCATCCGTGGTGCCCGAATCCTTGCCGAGCGACTCACTGCAGACGACGCAAAAGCAGCCCGCCTCGACGTCCTCACCGGGGGCACGGATGTTCACCTCGTCCTCGTTGACCTGCGCAGTGCAGAGATCAACGGTCAGGAAGCAGAGGACCTTTTGCACCAGGCCGGAATCACCGTCAACCGCAACTCGGTCCCGTTCGACCCGCGTCCCCCGATGGTTACCTCGGGACTGCGCATCGGCACCGCCGCTCTCGCGACGCGCGGCTTTGATGACGCCGAATTTGTTGAAGTTGCCGACATCATTGCGAACGCGCTCATGCCGAACCCCGACATCGCCGCACAGCGTGCCCGCGTTGCAACACTGACCGAGGCATTCCCGCTGTATCCCGGTCTCGTTCAGTAAGGCGCCCATGACGGCTCGGGTCCTTGACGGCACGGCAACCGCCGCGGCCATCAAGGCCGAACTCACCGTGCGCGTGGCTGCACTCGCGCAACGCGGTGTTGTGCCCGGACTCGCAACCCTGCTGGTCGGAACCGACCCCGGGTCAGAGTGGTACGTCGGCGGCAAGCACAAGGACTGTGCCGAGGTCGGAATCGCCTCGATTCGTCGTGACCTGCCCGAAAAATCGACGCAAGCGGAGGTTGAGGCCGTCATCGACGAACTCAACGCGAACCCCGAGGTCACGGGATACATCATCCAGTTGCCGCTGCCGGCTCACCTCGACACCGATGCGCTCCTTGAACGGATCGATCCGGTCAAGGATGCCGATGGCTTACACCCCACGAACCTTGGTCGATTGGTCAACCGAGCAGCGGGGCCGATTCACACCCCACTGCCGTGCACTCCGCGCGGGGTCATCGAGCTCGTTGAGCGCAACGGAATCAGCTGGGACGGGCTCAACGTCGTCGTCATTGGACGTGGAATTACGGTTGGTCGGCCTATTGGCGCGTTGCTGACTCGAAAAGACGTCAACGCGACCGTCACCCTGACACACACGGGAACGCACAACCTGGCCGAACATCTGCAGCGTGCCGATGTCATTGTTGCCGCAGCAGGTTCACCGTCCATCGTCACCGCCGCAAACGTCAAGCCGGGCGCAATCGTCCTCGATGTCGGTGTCTCGCGCGTCACCAACCCCGACGGAACAACCCGCATCGCTGGGGATGTCGATGACGACGTGCGCGAGGTCGCGGCGTGGGTTGCGCCCAACCCCGGCGGGGTCGGCCCGATGACCCGGGCACTCTTGCTGAAGAACGTCGTTGAGATGGCGGAACGCGCTTAGGGGTTCGCCCTGCAGCCGTTCACGGTAGCGCCTCCATTCGGTACGCTCGACTCATGGCGAAGTTGTATTTCCGATACGGTGCGATGAACAGCGGCAAGAGCACGGCGTTGCTGCAGGCCGCCTACAACTATGCCGAGCGGGGTCAGCAGGTCCTCATCGCCAAGCCGCGAGTCGACACGAAGGGCAAGGCATCGATTGTCTCGCGCCTCGGTGTCGAGCGAGAAGTGAATTTCATCATTGGACCGCACGATGATGTTCGAACGATGTTTGACGCGTATCGCGCGAACACGAAAGCGACTTCGGGTCAGGACGTTTCGTGCCTTCTCCTTGATGAGGCACAATTCCTGTCGGCCGACCAGGTCGACGACCTTTTGCGAATCGCGATTCTCGATGACATTCCTGTGTTGGCGTTCGGTATCCGAACGGACTTCCAGACCATTGCCTTCCCCGGTTCGCGACGACTGCTCGAGGTCGCGCATGCACTGGAGGAGCTCAAGACGATTTGTCGTTGCGGACGCAAGGCGATGTTCAACGGGCGCAAGATCAACGGCGAGTTCATTTTCGACGGTGCCCAGGTTGCAATCGACGGTGTTGACGTGACCTACGAGTCGCTGTGTGGGACGTGCTACCTGCGCGAATCAAAGGGGATGCTGGCCTACGGGTTCAACTCACCGAGCTCATTTGTGCCGACGCAGGGTCCGGACGCCGACTTCAGCTAGTTGCTCGTCAGCAGTTGGGTGTCTGCCAGTTCGCGGTAGAGCGGAACGCTCGTGAAGAGCTCGGCGTGGGTGCCCGTGCCCAACACACGCCCCTTGTCGAGGACGATGATCTGATCCGCGTCGATAACCGTTGACAGTCGGTGAGCGATGACGATGAGGGTTCGATTGACCGACGCTCGATCGATGGCGTCCTTCATCAGTTGTTCGTTGAGTCCGTCGAGGCTTGACGTCGACTCATCGAGCAAGAGGATTGCGGGCGCCATGAGGAGCGCACGCGCGATGGCGAGACGCTGGCGTTCACCACCGGAGAGCATCACGCCGCCCTCGCCGACCTGGGCCGACAGCCCTTTTCCGGATCGGCTGACGATGTTCGAGAGGTTGACTTCGGCGAGAACCTCCAGGCACTGCTTGTCGGTCGCGTTGGGAGAGCCGAGCGTGAGGTTGTCGCGAACGGTGCCGGCAAGAACCGGGGCATCCTGTTCGACGTATCCGATAGAGCTTCGAAGCTCGGTTCGGTCAAGCGAGTGGATGTTGTGACCGCCGACGGTGATGGTGCCCACCGTCGAATCGTAAAAACGTTCGATGAGCGAAAAGATGGTGGATTTTCCCGAACCACTTGGCCCGACCAGAGCGACGCGTTTGCCGGTGGGCACCGAGAACGAGACGTCATGAAGTATCGGAGTTTCCGGGTCGTAGGCGAAGGAGACACCTTTAAACTCGACCGCGACTTTTCCGAGCCCACCCGCGAGCGTCTCGGTCGGCTTGTCATTGGCCGTCTCGGACGGTAGGTCGATGATTTCCCGGATTCGACCGAGCGCGCCGAGCGCCTGTGCGACGGACGTAAACGCGCCGATGGCGGATCCGAGGGGGAGGATCATGAGGAACAAAAACAGGATGAACGACACCAGTTGGGCGACGGTGATGGCGCCACTCGCGACGCGGAATCCGCCGACGCCGAGGACGACGAGGAAAGACACCTGCATCGCGATGGACGAGATGGGCACGACAAACGCGGAGATGCGGGCGACCTGGAGGCCAGCGGTCCAGGCCTCACGGGCGTCTTCGTCGACGACGTCAATTTCGCGGGCGACCGCGTTCGCGGCGCGAACCGTGCGCACGGCAGAGATGGAGCGCTCAACCGACGCCGTGAGGGCGCCGACGCGGTCTTGTGCGAGTCGTGAATACTTGCGAATGCGACGCGACAGAACGATCACGACGAGCATTGAAACGACAACAACGCTTGATGTCAATCCGAAGAGGATTGCGTCAATGAACAACATGGCGATAATCGAACCGGCAAAGGTGACGGACCCACCGACTGCTTCCACGAGCCCCTGCGTCAGGACAGCCCGCAGCATCGTTGAATCGGCGCCCACGCGCGAGACGAGGTCGCCGGTGCGGCGTGCGTCGAACTCGCTGATCGGGAGGTTCAGAAGTCGGGAAACGAGGTGACGACGTGACGACAGGACGACGGATTCCCCCGTGCGTTGCAGCAGGTAGTGGCGCACGCTGGTGAGCAGAGCGCCACCAATGACGAGCGCGATGAGGGCCGGAACCAGCCAACCGAGGTCGGAACCGTCCTGGACGGACGTGATCACTTGGGACACAATGAGCGGCTGCGCGAGTGATGCCCCGGCACCGAGAAGGCTGAGGCCGATGACGCTGAAGAGAATCCCCTTGTGCTCGAGAAGGTACGGGAGCAACTGACGGAAAGTAGCCTTCGGGCCTTCGGGAACTGCCCCGTCGGGCCGACGACCGCCGCCAAAACGGGGAGAAGCCATGGTTATAGAATAGGTGATTGTGTCCCCCGTTATTCGAGCAGAGAACCTCACCAAGGTCTACGGCGACTTAACGGCGGTAAACGGCATTTCTTTCGAAGTTCCGCGAGGTGAATCCTTCGGTCTGCTCGGTCCGAACGGAGCCGGAAAATCGACCGCGATGAAGATGATTGCCTCGGTGTCGTCTCGAACGTCCGGATTTCTCGAGGTGCTGGGTCTTGACCCCAACACGGACGGCCCCGCGATTCGGTCGCAGCTGGGTGTAGTCCCGCAAGAGGACAACCTCGACCAGGAGCTTCGCGTCGCCGAAAACCTCATCAGTTACGGCAGGTTTTTTGGGATGTCTCGCGCCGAGGCGACAGCGCGTGCGACCGAGTTGCTCGAATTCGCCCAGCTCACCGATCGCGCGAAAGCAAAAGTTGAACCGCTATCGGGCGGAATGAAGCGGCGACTCACCATTGCCCGCTCGTTGATGAACGATCCGCAAATGCTACTTCTCGATGAGCCCACGACGGGACTCGATCCGCAAGCCCGCCACGTCCTCTGGGACCGTTTGTTTCGCCTCAAGGAGCGCGGCACCACTCTCATCCTCACGACTCACTACATGGACGAAGCCGAGCAACTCTGTGACCGCCTGATTGTCGTCGACCAGGGCGCCATTATGGCGGAGGGATCACCCGCTCAACTGATTCGCGAGCACTCGACCCGCGAGGTGCTCGAGGTCCGTTACGGCTCAGCAAACAATGCGGTTGTCGCGCCACAGATTGCCGACATCGGCGACCGGCAAGAAGTTCTGCCCGACCGGATTCTCATCTACAGCGACAACGGAGAGCGCGACCTCGCCGAACTCACCAAACGCGGTCATCACCCGACAACGAGTCTCGTGAGGCGCTCGTCGCTCGAGGACGTCTTCTTGAGGCTCACCGGCCGGAGTCTGGTCGAATGACGTCCGTCGCGAAAATTCGCGAAGATTCCGCGAAATTACGGCGGTGGGGTTGGTGGTACGTCACCGAACTTCGGCTGCGTGAGATGCGCGGGTACATCAGCTATGTCGTGACGTCGAGCATCGGCAATCCGATTGTGTACCTGCTCGCGCTCGGGGTGGGCCTGGCAAATCTCGTCCCGCAGGGCATCGAAGGCGTTCCCTACCTCGTGTATGTCGCTCCCGCGATGCTGATGTCGACAATTCTGTCGGTCGGCGCCGAAGAGGGGATGTACCCCGTCCTCAGCGGGTTCAAATGGCACAAGGTGTTCTTCGCCATTCACGCCACACCCATCAGCCCGGGCCAAATCGTTGGCGGCTTCCTGTTCCACCTCATGTTGCGATTTACGTTCACCGCCGGGCTGTTCTTCGCCGCGATTGTTGCTTTCGGTGCTGTGCCGAACTCGACGGGGTGGCTCGTCATTCCGATTTCGATTCTCGGTGCGTATGCAATCATGACGCCGCTGGCCGCCTACGCGGCAGGCCTTGAAGACGACTCCGGTCAGTTCGCGCTCATCCAGCGCCTCGTCGTGATGCCCATGTTCTTGTTTTCGGGAACATTCTTTCCCATCTCGCAGATTCCGGACTGGCTCGAATGGATTGCCTGGGTTTCACCCCTCTGGCACGCGAGCCAGTTGGGGCGAGTCGCCAGCTACGGGATGAGTGAACCCATCTGGATGACCGTGACGCATCTTGGGGTGCTGATCGCGTTTTCCATCGTGGGCGCGATCCTGATGCATCGAGCATTTGTGAAGAGGCTGACAAAATGAGCGCGGTGACAGCACCCCGTCGTCGATTCGGCGGCCTGTCCGGTGGCAATGCTCGCGCCATCATCGAACGCGGACTGCGTGCGACGATGTCCAGCAATTACCTCATCATCCTCAGCGGCTTCTTTGAGCCGGTTTTCTATCTTTTCTCGATGGGCGTCGGCCTGGGCGGGATAATCGGCAACATCGATGTCGACGGCACACCGGTCCCTTATGGGGCCTACATCGCCCCCGCGTTACTCGCGGTCTCGGCGATGAACGGTGCAATCTACGACTCGACGTGGAATGTTTTCTTCAAGCTCAATTTCGGCAAGCTCTACCAGACCATGCTGCTCACCTCGTTGGGCCCGTTGGATGTCGCGATCGGCGAGATTACGCTCGCACTGTTGCGCGGTGGTGTTTACGCGGTCGGGTTCCTGATCGTCATGCAGGCCATGGGACTGGTCCTCTCGCCGTTTGCGATTCTTGCGATTCCCGCCGTTATCCTCATCGCTGCGGGTTTTGCGTCGATTGGAATGGCGTTCACGTCCTACATGAAGACGTTCCAGCAGATGGACTGGTTACCGATGGTGATGCTGCCGATGTTCCTGTTTTCGGCGACGTTCTACCCCATCACCGTGTACCCCGGGGCAATCCAGTTGATGATTCAAGCATTCCCGCTCTGGCACGGGGTTGAGCTGATTCGAATGCTGACAACGGGAATGTTCACGTCGCTGATCTGGGTCCACATCGCGTATTACGTCGTGATGCTGGGCGTCGGTGTCGTCGTCGTATCCCGACGACTGCGCAAACTGTTCCTCAGTTAGCCGCGAAGTCGACGGAGTTCGAGCGCGGTCGCAACGGCCGCCGCGGCCGCTTCCGCGCCCTTGTCTTCGCGGGAACCCGGCAGTCCGGCACGGTCTATGCCCTGCGCCTCGTCGTCGAGGGTCAGCACGCCAAAGCCAACGGGTTTACCGGTGTCGAGTGCGACGCGCGTCAATCCATCGGTCGCGGCATTCGACACGAATTCGAAGTGGGGCGTTCCCCCGCGAATGATGACCCCGAGGCACACGACGGCTTCGGCACCG
>Ga0114975_10001217_pt1 | contig 18638 bp, 19 predicted proteins | sample S_130626_EF_Meta_FD_87031 | JGI IMG/M metagenome (GOLD analysis project Ga0114975, IMG submission 87031) | Freshwater microbial communities from Lake Simoncouche, Canada to study carbon cycling - S_130626_EF_MetaG | ecosystem: Environmental > Aquatic > Freshwater > Lake | place: Lake...
AAATATTCTTTTCAGCTAGTATGATAGAGCTTTGGATTTCACCACGTAATTCGTTTCGGATACCCTCGTACATCTGATCAAAGCCTACGATAGTCTTTTCGTCTTTCTCACCAATGGACTTGATTACTTGTTGGAAAACTCCCAACATAGACCGCTCACCAACAGATGCATGCTTACCTTGGAAGGCATTGTGTGTAGAAAGTGCTCTTCGACACTGTTGGAAAAGGTCAAATTGATAAGGGAGGAAGGGGTATTTGTTCACAAAATCCTTATCTCCTTGAAGACCTTTGAATTGTACACCAGATTCTGAGAATGTGATCAAGGTGCTTAGGTGAATATGTACCTTTTGATAAAGCTCCTTAAGGGTGTTTGTTGCAGACTCAGACTTTTTTAGTAATCGCTTTTCAATTACCTCATCCACATTGGCAGAGGTTAGCGGGATCTTGATTTTGAATCGGGCTTGGATTCGGGAGAAGTCGTTTTGCTGACTCTTATTCATGTCTCCTACCACTTTTTCCATATCCTCTTGAGAAGTTACCAAAATCCAAGATTTCCCTTTCGTTTTGATAGCCAAGGTCTCAGCGATTGTCTGTAGGTTTAACATCAATTTGGTATTTTCACTGATGTATTGGCCGATTTCATCTACAAAGAAGTTCAATCGGAAATTAGGTCCTTGGGACTTAATGTATTCCATCACCCGATCACCAAAATCATCGATGGATTGCGTGCTTTTATTTTCAATCTGATCAAGAATATCTTCGTAGTCCGAAGGCGACTTCCCATTCAATTCAGCCAAAACCTCCGCTAGGTTATCGGTAACAATGGGGTCAAAGTAATCGATTCTAGCCTTATCCCATGGGGTATTGCTTTTGGAATTAAAACGTGCGGTAAAGGCTTCCAATTGATCGTTTCTTTTGAGCCACATTTCAAACTCCGCAACATGTGCCTGGAATCCATAGAAGCCCAAGTGGTCGTAAAACACCTTATAGAAAACTTTTAAGATGGCATCCTGATTGGTCTTAGAAGTGATCTGAGCTTGTTGATCAATATTGAAAAGAATGGATTCAGATGGAATTTTGGATGCTGAGATTACATCTCCTTTTAGGATTTGATCAGTTTCAATTTTTTCAGCAAATAGCTCACCACTGAAGTATCCATCAAATTCTTTATTCTCTAATACATAAGAGAGGATTTTTAGTAAGTGAGATTTACCGCTCCCAAAGAAACCTGAGATCCAAACACCATTTGCACCTGCATAGTCATTGTAAGCGCTGAAAAAGTCACGGATCTTGTTTCCTATTTCATGCGTAATTACATATTCTGCAACCTCATCCGAGATATTTTCTCTGTCATCCGCCTTGATAACGGTTTCGATATTTCGATGAATGTCCTTCTGAAAAAACTTATTTATGGTCATGCTTCTATTTTTTCAATATTAAATGCTCGGTAATAATTGTCGTCATTTAGCATCCCAAAAAGATTTAGGGAATGCCCGTTGTAGTCACCTGGAAAGAAGGTAATCGTTGGCGATTCTTTTGCAATAGACTGAAGATTGTTCAAGATAGTATGTGACCTTATAAAGGGAAACACCAAGCCAATACCAGTTAAGAAATAAACTTTTGATTCCGATTCTTCGATTAGTAGCTTGATTCTGGGGAGTAAGACCTCGTGAATATTCAAGGAAGACTGTAAAGCTCGAAGAAATTTTTCAGGCCCTTTTTCTTTTTCTACACGAAACATCCGTTCCACGCCGCCTTTTTCTTCCAAAATCTCACAGGCCAAATCAAAAAGGTTGATTTCTAAAACCTCAATGCCTTTTGAGCTTAGCTTGTTCTTTAGCATTCGGATTTCATCCCGCATCTTGACCTCCTCCTTGGCAGGGTAAGCTGCGATGAAAAAAGGGATCTCTCCTCCCAATGCTTCCTTGCGAAGAAAACCTTCATTCGAAACAACCTTAAAAATATGGTCAAACTGGTTTCTTATCTGATTCATGCTCAATGCATATAATTAGTGATCTGTTGATTATTAAATAGAAAAATTTCAAACCATTTTGGATGATCTTCTTTGATGAGTTGAATCATCTTTGGTTCTACTAATTGGTATTGAAGGACTTTTTCTTGGATAGAATTAATTATTCCCGCTTCAGCTAAAATCCGAAAGATAACCTGCTTGACTTTTTTTTCTGTTGTATCACTAAGTTCTTCTATTTCAGGGTGATCAATCATTTTACGTCTGAAAAAAGAAATATACTCCCCTTCTGTCACTTGGTAATCTAAAAGGATCATTTTCTCTAAGAGTACTTCTAAAACAAAATCCCTTATTAAAGCATAACGCTTGCAAACGGAAAGGTAGGCCAGTTGCCGCTGAGTAACTAGATCTCCTTCAATAAATGAGACAATTTGTGTCTCAGTTAATGTTTGGAGGCGTTTTCTAAATTCTATATTTTTTCTTTTGATCGAAGCAGATTTCCCTCCTTCAGTTGGCTGTAAGATTCCCCTTTCAATTTTTAGGAAATCAGCCATCTCTTGAATATGCAGCGAACAGGCTGTAAATGAAAATTCGTATTTAGATTGATCCATTAATTTATAAAAAGGTAATCCGACATTATAAATCTGTGACTAGATAAAATTTATATAGAGAATCTGGGATTTCTCAAATTCAAGTATTTCACCCTTCTATGTGAGTAATAATATTCTCTCCAGTCCTCTTAATTTGAATGAGGTAAAAACAAAAATACATTGATTTTTTCAGCTTTACTTCTCCTTCAAAAATCCATTTCTAGAAGCACTTTCCAAGTTAGATTAGCCCATCGTCAACCTCTTCCGCAAACTCATCCCAGTCCACTGTGGCGAGGGCAGCGCTGATCATCTCCCGGAGGCTACCACCGTCTGGGCTATCGATAAACCAGATGTAGTTGAGTTGGGATGTGGTGTGGGGGCTGTGAATCCCCATCCAGGAGACAAACTCGCCAAAGCATACCCAGTGGGGCAGGCTTTCCGAGAGGTCCTTCGGTGTATCGATGGCTACCGCCGTGGATCGCCAGTGCTCCGGAGGATCGAGGTGGTCTAGTACAAACTGGTTCATCTTGGGCCCAGGTGATCCTTCCAGAATTCCCTCGTAGGTCATCCGCAATCGAAAGGAGGTCAATTCTACTTCCCTTCCTGAGGGGAGGGTAAATTTCAATTCGTTTTGTTTCCAGAGTTCGGGCATAAAAGGGTTTTTTGGGATAAGGATTGTTTCAAGTTACGAAAACCTGTTTAATTGAAGTACAGCCGCTCGCAGTTGTAGGCGGCGATGGGATTGCCAGCAGTAGCCAGCTGCCCATAGCGCTCCTTGACCTGCCGACAAAGTTCCGCAGCAGGGAGGTGGATGGCTTTCGCTACCTCTCGCGAGAAAAGTTGATTCGATTCATCCACCTCTTTTTGGGATACCCCGTGTACTCCGTATTGTTCGGCTTCCCCCACCTCGCTGAATAAACATGCCGGTGTAAAAACCAGGTAGCCCAGGATGGTACCCCAAGAAACTGTCTGCATGGCACCAGATAAAGAGGTTCTCTTTCTTGGTTTTCAGCAAGTCGACGGCTTCGTCGTCCACGATATAGGGCCACCACATATCTCCCGACTCGATCTTGAATTTGCCTATGGCAAGTAGTCCTGCCGAGCAGCCATGCCCCATCATCAGGATGCGATCGTGCTCCTGGATAAGGGTTAGGATATCCTTTTTGCTGCAGTTGCCCTGCACGCGCGTCTGGTTGGGAATGTCCGCATAGATGGGGTCCAGAAAGGTAGTCGAGGGATCCTCGGGATGGATGATCAGTGTTTTCATGATGTGCTCAAGTTGAGTGAAAAGAGGCCTGAGCCTCAACTGGAGCACAAAAAAAAGAAACAACCCCGAGATTGTGAGTGAATTTACAAGCTTGTAATTGGAGCGATCCTGAAAATCCGGTTGTTTAATTTTGGGGCCTTGATCAGCGAATCAAAGGATTACCCAGTATTCACTCTAAACAAAAAAACGATGAGTCAAATCACCCAAATCGAATGCCCAAATTGTGGCAGCAGCATTGATGTTCAGGATGTATTGTCCCACCAAGTGGAAGAAAAACTGAAGCGCGAATTTAAAGAAAAGTTGGAAAAAGAAAATGCGAGCCTTCAAAAAAAGGTAGACGAGTTGGAGCGAAGCAAACAGGAATTTGCTGAAAAACAGGGTCAAGCTGAAAGGCTACTTGAGGAGCAGGTACAGGCCAAGCTCCAAGTGCTGGGGAAGTCCCTGGAGGCTGAGCTGAAGCAAAAAATTGCTCAGGAGGAGTCTGGTCGGCTGGAGCTTTTGGAGAAAGAGCTCAAGGAACAGTCTGAAAAAGTGAGGGAATTGAATCGGACCAAAGCAGAAATCGAAAAATTGAAGCGAGAGAAGGACGAGCTTCAGGAAGCGGTGGAGGCACAAGCCGAGCAGCGACTCAGTGCACTTTTGGAGGAGGAGCGAGCAAAAAACAAAGCCAGACTTACCGAAGAAACTGGGAAAATCAAGCTTCAAGAGGAGGCCAAGGTGGAGTTGAAAATCAAGGAATTGGAAATGAAATTGGCGGATCAGAAAAGGCTGACCGAAGAAATGAAGCGCAAGCAGGAACAAGGATCCATGCAGTTGCAGGGAGAAATCTTGGAGTTGGCCATTGAGGAATGGCTGCAGGCCAAGTTTCCTTTGGATTCCATTGTGGAAATTAAAAAAGGAGCCAAGGGAGCCGATTGCTTGCAAATCGTGAATAGCCGTACGGCCCAGAATTGTGGTAAAATCTACTTCGAGAGTAAGCGAACCAAGGATTTTCAAGCTTCTTGGATTGATAAGTTCAAAGGGGACATGCGCGAAAAAGGGGCTGACATTGGAGTTCTGGTTTCTGAGGTTCTACCCAAAGGATTTGATCGAATGGGAATTATTGATGGCGTGTGGATTTGTACCTACGAGGAGTTTAAAGGGCTCTCGTTGGTCTTACGGGAATCGGTGATCAAATTGAGCGAGGCGATTTCTTCTCAGGAAAATAGGGGAGATAAAATGCACCTGCTCTACGATTTCTTGACTGGCAATGCCTTCAAGCTGCAAGTGGAGGCCATTGTTGAAGGCTTTTCAGGGATGAAAAACTCCTTGGAAACGGAAAAAAGATCCATGCAACGGATCTGGAAAGAGCGGGAAAAGCAGATCGATAAGGTGATTGAAAACACGATCGACATGTACGGTTCCATCCGAGGCATCGCTGGCAATGCGGTGCAGCCGATCCAAGCCTTGGAGCTAGGAGGAGGGCAGGAGCTGCTGGATTGACCTTGGTACAGGGGATTTAGAAACTCAAGCTACATCCCTGCTTGGCCTTAGGAGATTGGGCACCTGCACCAAGTACAGCTAGGACAAGAAAGGAATCTTTTTTGTCCTAGCTTTTTAGGTTGAATAGTGGACGGGTTTCTGTCGATAAAGCTTACACCTTCAATTTTCCAAGATGCCGTTCCACTCGTTTCAAAATTCCGGTTTCGTCCTCAACTACTAGTTGAGGATCTACCCCGTGTTTTTCATTAGGCCGCTTTAGTATTTGGTAATACTGTTCTAAACCAAAGGTACCCAGAAGGACACTAACCTCCCGATTGATTTTCGATATCCGTTCGCTAATTGCATTGCTTTTGATTGCTTTAAACTTTCCATCTTCCTCTTTGAGTCCACAAAGTTTGGCAACTAGCTTGGAGTTATTGAAGCCTGCGAGTTCTTCATAGAGTTGATCTAAAAAATAAAAATCTTGGCCTCTTGTGCTCAAGTATAATCCTTGTTTCTTCTGTAAAAAATAGAGGTAGACGACGGTGTGGGCGACGTCCAGTTGAATTGCTCCCATATTTTCAAAATAAATGCGGCACACTGATTTTTTTGAATAGGCTTTTTGGACAATTACCTTGATGGGTTTGGGTTCAATTTTCCGATAATATTCTCCTTCTACGATATCGTGCCTGATTTTTTCCAATCCCGAACGGAAATAGGCTAGCAAATTGATATCTGGTAAATTGTTCAAAAAGGTATCCATGCATGTGGGACAAATGCGAGCAGTCAAGAGCTTTAAATCTACTTGTACTTTTTTTCTGTTAAAATCAAGAATACAGCCCATATCTTCCTGATGCAATGCTGCTTTCGCTCCAGCCTCCTCTTTGAAATAAATCACGATCAGCATCGATATCAGGACGTGAAAGGCGATTGGGTATTTAATTGGGTGATTGCCAACAAGTAATTTTTCCCAATTGTTGAGGTCCACAAATATATTTCGATTTTGAAAATCGATTCCATTGAAATGCCGATTGGCAATGGGTTGACTAGTCAGAAATACCAGAATTTGTCCATGTCCTACATCAAACCCTGTTCGGAACTCTTGCATCCAACTAAAAAATTCTGCTTCACTGAGTGGGCCTGTAGATTTACTACTTGGTATAAAAGGCCCTTTACTCCCTTTTTTAAGTTGGTATTCTAAGTATTTCCCAGGAATAGATTCCAATACCTCTTTCACCTCGGATAGTTGGGATTCATCCTGCTTTTCAGCAGTTAAAATAATTGAATAGGGCATAGCACATACATTTATCCTAAAATCTAGACATTATGCTAAAAAAATGCAATACCCTAATTTTGGAGGAGCTTGTACAATTTGGCTTCTACTACTTCTAGGCAGAAGGCTAGGTCTTCATCAAGGGATTCTTGTTTGGTCCATCCAGTGATGGGTAGCACCAATGCTCCTGATAGAATTGGCCGGTCTGGTCCTATCTCCCAAAGTTCTACTAGTGATCCTGGGGAGTCTTTAAGGGCAAGCAGTTGTGCTTTTAGGGCGGAAGCGGAATATGTGGATTGATTATCCCATCCATCGCTCAGTAGTACAATTAGAAATAGCTGTGCCTGTTCTGATTGCACTTTATCAAGCACTAGCTTGATTTCTTCAATCACTTGAGTTAAGGTATCAAAAAGAGCCGTGTTTCCGGATGGAAGCAGGGAATCGAGTTGATGCCTCAAGGGTTGAAATGTTACTGAAAACTTGGGCAAATAAAGGTCTCCTTGGATCGGGATTAGTCGAGCAAAAAGTTGGACTTTTGTTGAAGAGACCAAGTTGAGTTCCACTTCCAATCGTTCCAGGTGGGCGCCTACCTGGGATTGTATTTTTTCCCAGATAGGTTCCATGCTGTAGCTGCAGTCGAGCAGCAGCTGGTAATAGACAGAGACTATTCGGCTCATCTCTTTTTTTCTTCCCAGTCTGCGCTTCTCGGTGCCATGCGTACCTGTCGCTTGTACTCCCGATACTCCGCTTCGCTAAAGTCAACTAGCTCGATATCTGCCTTTTTGTAGGCTTCTTCTTCCGTGGTGAAGACGGCTGTTCGCTGGTATTTTCGAAGCCGGTCGTTTTCTGGCTTCAAGACCAAGTTGTACCGGCCAAAAAAGTCCAAGTAGAGACGTCCCAAGGTATGAGGATCCCTTTTCAGGTCCTCCAAGTACTTGGAGTACAGAAGCCTACCGGCCACCTTTCGCGGGATGGCATGCTCTTCCACCAGGCGGGTTTGGGTTGGTTTTTCTTCCAAGCTGGCAAGTGCCGCCTTGGAGATTTTCTGGTTAAACAACTCTGGTAAGTTGGGCAAATACCAGATTGCAGCTCCTACTAGTGTTTCAAGTAAGCCCTTTTCGGCTTCTTCTGCGTTTTGGTAGACTTCTTCAGTAGATAGGATCAGTTGAGCGAGCACCAAGGCTCTTTTTTCAAAGGAGGTAAGTGTAGGGTTTGACATCTTTATTGTTAGTTTATTTTTCTTGTTTCGTTAGCGATACTCAATTAGGGCAGTAGGTGGATCCACTCTTCCATGCGGTAGGCTTGGTAGATGGAATTGGTGGAGTACACCTCTCCATCTTCGCCTGCCAATTCTTCCAGTGGATTTAGGTTGAAGTCTGGAGAATAATTTTCCAAGTGCGGCGTGTACCAGTTGTCGTCCAGCGTGACATACCCATGCTTGACACCGTAGGCAAACTTGATGTAGGGGATCTCAAACTGTAGATCAAGGAGGGTATCCTCGTCCGGAACTTCTGAATCCCGGAAATCTTCTACCAAGTGATGATCCGATCCAAGTAAGTGCTCAAATAAGGTCACCAAGGTATCTTTTGGCAGCTCGGTCCAAGGATCAAAGTTGACCGCTTCCCCTGGGCAGTAGTACTCGGCGTAAGTGGAAATTTTGTCTGCAAACTGGCTTTGGTAGTCCTCAACTACTTCCGATGGAATCTGCTGGAGCACGTAGTCTACAAAGAGGCTCACCCGAGTCACTTCTTCTTCAGTCACTTCCCTGAGGTCTTCCCGAAAGTGGAGGTTCAAGGAGTCAATCTGTATCAGCGTCCCGACGCCAGCCAAAGCTAAGAAAAGCACATCTTGAGAGATTTTAGTATTTCCTTCTTCGCCCGGTTCGATGCGGATCAGGTACTTTTTGTTGCGATAAGTTTGGACAAACTCTTCCAAACTTCCCCGAACTTGATAGCGGGCGGAGGTGGCGGCAAAGCCAAGAAAGGGGAAGAGATCCTTCATGTAAAAGGCAAAGACTTGGTCCCCCATAGTTCCTGAGATTAGAAGACCTTCGTTGATAAACTCCTCCGCAGTCTCATGCAGGGGGCGCTCAGTAATCAAGAGGTAACGGATTAGGAATTCACGAAGGCTGTTGGCACCCATACAGCAGTTTACCTCGGTTTGCTGCAGTAGATACCAAAAGATATCTTGGTGGAGGGCATCGTAGCGTGATACGGCATCGGTGGTGAGTGAGAAGTGTTTTCCTAGGGAGACGATCATGATAAGTTGAGTTTGGGTGAAAATCGATTCGATTCCCGAATCAATGACACAAAGGTAGGGAGGCGTTTTGGGACAGTTTTTGAATTTGCAAGCTTGTAAATTAGCGGTCCGAGTTGGCTAGATTTAACTGCAGGAGTTCCTCGATTTCTTGCCTAGAAATGAAGTTGCTTCGGTAATAGACCTTGGGGAATGACTGAATCAGGCCTTGGTAGGTCTGTAGCCTTTCGAGGAGGTTCTTGCTCCATACTGCTTGATTTTCAAAGTAAAGATGATGCCCTACCAAGGGAATGCAAAAGATGGAGGACTGTGTGCTGCTGGGTAAGGAATGGGCCTCTGCTAGGCTCAGCATGTGGTGGTTTGCATAGGCTGGAACAAACTCGAGCTCCCCAGCTTCCGAGGATTCGGTAGTTAGTTTTTCCATCCAGGTAGCACCCACCTCCTCCAGTTGAAACATCACTTTGAGCTCATCGCTAAAGGGGTCCACTTCAAAGCCGTCACTCAGGATTACCGTACTGGCAGTGAGATTTCCAAACCCAACAAATCTTGGATTTTGGATTAAAAAGGTTTTCCAAATGGAGTGTGTTCTTTCAATTTTCATGGCATGGGTGGTGAAGTGGTACTGGTATCTGCTCGGTAGTTCCGAACGAATTGCTGAGTATACTCGAGCAACAAGGAGTCATATAACTGCTTGCTAACTTGACTTCCTTCCCAGTACATCGACTGCCCTTGAACAATGGGTTTTTGTTGTTGGCAGGAAAGGAATAGCATGGCAAAGAGGATACCGATTTTATTTTTTAATTTCATAAGTGGAATACTAAATCCAATATTCAACGTGATTTGAAAGTGTATATTTTTGCATGCCTAGTAAAAACCCCTTTTTTTGAGAGCGAGCTATATAGGTTTTGGTACGCTTTTTTGTTTGACGGAACTACTTTTCAAAAGTAGCTGTCCCAGGAATAGAAGTTGGAGGATTTACAAGCTTGCAAATTGAGTTAAGGATAAAATGCAGGCCTTAACTTTGTAAAAAAATTAATCGAAAGCCCATGCTTTTAGCCCTATTCCCCTCCCTATCCGAAAAAGAAGTCATTGCCATTTGGTGCTGCTGTGCTGCCTTATGGCTACTCTGGGTACTGTCGGATAGGACGGGTGGGAAGTCCAAGGACCTGACTACTTCTTCACTCCATGAGTTGCGGGTGCCCAAGGTGGCCTTTGCTCGCGAGGTAATCCGCTGGTGCATGCAGCACCTGGGCTTACCCAAGGGAAAGAAGGCGGGTCCTCGTCTCTTGCTGCGCTACTACCGACATCGGAAGGTGATGGGTACCTACCAGCAGCGCTCCAAAACCATCACGCTGTATTGGGGAAGTCACGTGGACTTGAAGGAGGTGGTGAACACGCTGATCCATGAATATCAACATTTCTTGGATATCCGTACCACCCAGGAAGATAAGGCCTATGACAAGGAGCTGAAGCAAATCGGCTACCAGCAAAATAGCTACGAAAAAAAGGCTCGAGAAGCAGCCAATCGCTGGGATAAGGCTTGCTTGCAAGAGATGAGCAGCCGAGGCCTGCTGAAGTAAAGGGATGCTTCAAGCTTTAGTTTCAATTCCCCTTTGCGTCTTCTCGAGAAAAAAATAATTAATCTTCCGCCGCGGCGGACAAGCCGCAAAGCCTCCGGTAGGCGGGCTCCGCGCCTTTGGGTGAAAAAAAATAAATCTTCCCGTCCACTGCTTCGGACGGGAAGAGAATTTCTTTGCGCCTGCCTTCCGCAGGCAGGTCTTTGCGCCTTTGCGCGAAGAAAAAAAAGAAAAAATCCGCCACGGCGGACAGGGTAGGCGCCCCGCAATTCTGCGGGACAGGCTGCAAAGCAGGGAAGGCGCAAAGAAGGGGTGTTTTTCCTTTTCCGGCAGCCTGCCTGCGGTAGGTGGACCAGTATTTCTTTGCGGCTTGCCCGCCGCGGTGGGTACCTGGTACATCAATTGTTTTTCCAATTGTGTTGGTTGAGTTGGGTTTGTAATTCGGTAAGTGAGGCAATCAGTTGCGAAAAAGAGGGGCTGTCGCCATAGATCATGGATTCCTGCATAAGTTGGTAATCCTTTTCCCAGGCTGGCAGAACCTTGTCCGGCGGGATAAAGTGGATTGTTTCTGGTCGGTGTAGTGTGTAATCCACTCCCGATACCTTCGAATACCGCTCCCGATGTACAACAATCAGGTCATACAACTCAGCATCATTCAAGGCTTTGGCCTTGTAATCCGTGCTTTCCAACTGGTAGATATCATATAGGTGTCTGCTGAGCCGATCGACCCGTTGATTTTCCTTTGTTCGTTGATGCTCTTCGTGTAGGAGGAAAATCTTCTCTAGAAAGGTCCGCTCGGGATTGACCAAGGGAATCACGATTGGATGATCAGCAAAATCAGCATTTTTGAAGTAAGGTTCAGCGCCGACTAATGATTGAATTGGTACTGCAGAAAAAGGTTCGCGAAGCGATCGGGCTCCTAGTTCAATCTGCAAGCCGGGTTTAAGGTAGTTATCGGTGGAAGTTAGTTTGGGGAAATAGATGTCGATTTTGACTGGATCATCATCAGCACTTTTGGGTTCAAGTGGCACGACATTCACTTCTGGGAAACCCATCTGGGTGAAAGCCTTCTTCAGCTCAGGCGCAAATTCTTCTAAAGCGTACCGGACAGAAGCCTTGCGAAGCTTATCTCGCTGATTTTTTCCCAGTTCTCCCGAAAACCCCAAGAACTCCCGATCCAATGCCAAGTCAATGTCCTCCGAAAACCGCTGGATTAATCCCCAACCTTTGCTCAAAGAGGTACCTCCTTTAAATACAATCGCTTGACCACAAGACATGGAAAACACCAAGTCTAAGGCTAGCACTAACCACCAGTCCTTTTCTACCGCCTCTGGCGAAAGTTTCCGCTCTTCGGCTACTTGCTCAAAGATACCTCGCCTAGTTTTCTCAGGTGTACCTATCCAATTAGGAAGATGTGATCTATGTCTAGTCATTTGTTATGGGTTCAGTCTGGAGAATTTTTCTGATCCATGCCGGCGCCAGCCGACTATCGTGTTGGAGTAGTTTCGGGTCTTCCTCCTGAAGCCGGAGATGGATTAGTTGAAGCTCTTCTGATTTTACTTGGTCCTTTCCAATAGTTTTAAGTGCTTGGATGGCTAAGGTGCTAATTTTCCCTTTGTAGGCCACATTTCGTGCCGCACCTTTTTTGAAGGTGATTTTCCGCTTTCCAATTTGTATGCTTCGAGCTGAGGCGTCTGTGTAATAAACCACATTTACCGGAACCTGATTACTCAGACCCAACTGATACAGGGCCTGTGCACCTGTGGGTACAATTCTGGCTTTGTCTCGCTTGGCGATTGCCTTGGCCACCTGCTCTGCGGTGGGCTTGACTTTGCCCAAAATGGGGTCTTCATTTGTTCGCGTGTAGATTCCAGTTGCTACCCGCGTCAAATGGCCGTGGTTATGCAATCGCTCCAGTGCCTTGTTGATTCGTTTGGTATCCGCAAAAGCAATAAAATCCTCAGCAAAAAGAAGTTCACCTTTCGATTTCCTTTTTAGTTGATTAACTAGTTTATTTTCAATGCTTTCCATTTGTTTTCGCAAAATAAATCTGTCGCAAAAATAATATAAAATTGCGACAAAAATAGGTGGATTGAAAATCTATTTTTTGCAAGACATTCGTTTTTAATTTTACCAGTAGTAGAATGGAAGAAACCTGCCTATGGTGAGCATGCAAGAGGCGTTATGCAGATCACTATTTCTTTGCGCCCACCGCGGCGGACAGGCGGACGGGACAGGTAGCAAAGGCCTCCGGAAGTCAGATTAGATTTTTTTTAGCCACATAGGCACATAGTTTTTTTCTACTGTGTCTATGTGGTTTTTTTTTCAGAGAGGCGAGAGGCAAGAAGCCGCAAAGCCTCCGGAAGGCAGGCTCCGCGCCTTTGGGTGAAAAAAAATAAATCTTCCCGTCCACTGCTTCGGACGGGATAAGAATTTCTTTGCGCCCACCTCGGCGGGCAGGTCTCTGCGCCTTTGCGAGAAAATAATCCGCCGCGGCGGACGCGCAAAGCCTTCGAAAGGCTGGTTCCGTTGGGAACAGGTGTGATTCCGACAGCTCCTCTGGGAGAAACCAATTCATCCCAAATTCAATGACTACCCATCTCCACTTTTGACAGTGCAGTAAGATAATTCTCCTTTTTAATGAGCTTCTCCTTAAATTCTTGGAATTAAGGATAGGTTTTTTAACTTCATGCAGGATCCTTGTGTGAATTCAAGTGGTCTAAAAATCTTTGATGCAGATGAAAAAACACACCTTACTTTTTCTTTTTTTAGCTGGAATGAGTTGCCCCACTTTTGGGCAAAGTACTCCAGAATTTAATGTCTTATTCATCCATGTAGATGATTTGGGATGGGCAGACATTGGCGTTTTGGGAAGTGATTTTTATGAAACACCAGCTATAAATCGCCTGGCGGCGGAGGGCATGCTATTTACGCATTCCTATGCTGCAGCAGCGATTTGCTCCCCCTCTCGGGCTGCCCTGATGACGGGCAAATACCCTGCTCGAATTGGGATTACTGATTGGATCTATGCGCGATTCCAAGGGGTAGGAACTACCGGACTTCCCGGAGAATATGCTGAAAACCCGGATCAACCCCTGCGAACACCTAAAAATCAAGGCTTTTTACCCTTGGAAGAGGTCACCTTGGCAGAGCGAATGAAAGGGCAAGGCTATACCACATTTCATGTTGGCAAATGGCATCTAGGTGAGGTAGGAAAGTATCCGGAAGACCAGGGCTTTGACCTCAATTTTGGAGGCAATGACTTGGGACAGCCCCCCAGTTATTTTGATCCCTATGAACCCGCTACTCCCACGCCATTTTACGTATTGGACCGAGTAGTGCCTAGGGCTGCCGGTGAGTATTTAACAGATAGAGAAGGGGATGAAATTGTGAACTTCCTTCAAACCCAAGACCAAAAATTTTTCATTCACTGGGCTCCCTATGCAGTACATACGCCACTCATGGCGCCAGAAGAGCTGGTGGAAAAATACAAACGTAAAGCTCCAGGGAAACAGAAAAATCCCATCTATGCAGCTATGGTGGAGAATTTAGACCAAAATGTTGGGAAGGTGCTCGCTGCTTTGGACCGCTTGAAGTTGAGCGATAAAACCTTAGTCATTTTTACCTCAGACAATGGGGGATTGATTGGCAATCCAGCAAATCCCATTACAAATAACGATCCCTTGCGCTCCCAAAAAGGCTATCCATACGAGGGAGGAATTCGAGTGCCAACGGTGGTCAAATGGCCAGGGAAGGTCCCTGCGGGCGTCCAATCTAATCTTCCAATTGTGACGCTAGATTGGGCCCCTACAATTTTAGATTACATGGGCTTAAATCCTCACGAACAAAGTCTGGATGGCCAAAGCCTGGTGGAAGTTTTAAGAGGCGGGTCACTAGCTTCAAGAGAATTATTTTGGCATTTTCCTCATTACAGAGGTGCAGATGTAGTCCCTTATTCCATTATTCGATCTGGGGAATACAAGCTCATACATTACTTTGATGAGCAGCCGGACGAACTCTTTTCCTTAGCGAATGATCCCAGGGAAACCACGAACTTGGCAGCACAATTTCCCGACCTGGTGATTCAACTTAAAGCTTCACTCAAAGCCTGGTGGCTGGAAACAGGTGCCAGGTTGCCCAAGAAAAAATAAACGATTGTGGAATCAGTTGTAAGATTGACAGGATTGTCCTTGGTGGTTAACCTCACGTGGAGTTACTGATAGGATTGCGGGTATTTCCATTCGATCCTTTGGATGAGAGAAGTCGGCTCCTATAAAAATGTAACTCGATAGATTTAAAGTTTTGCTGCACTCAGGAGGTGGTTCCAAAAAGGACAACAACTGAGGGCATAGGGCTCAAAAAATATCCACCTAGAAAGAATTTCGCTTAACTAGCCTTCTCTGTTTTTTTGAAAACTTCAAAACTTGGTTCTTTTTTAAATTCAGGTTCAGGCTGCTTTTCTTGACCGATTTTCATGTCCAGCTTTCCATTGTATTTGCCTCCCATTTCGATGATAAGATGCTCAGTTTTTACATCCCCGTTGATATTGCCGGTTGCTTTAATTTCCAGATGCTTAACTCTCACATTGCCATTTATAGTGCCAAAAATAATTGCTGTTTCGGTATCAATATTTCCCTTTACAATTCCTTTCTCTCCCAGAATGATCCCTTTTTTGACAGCGATATCTCCAGTGATTTTACCTTCAATTCTTGCAGTGCTTTTGCATTTGATATTTCCCTCACACTCAAAATCTTCACCCAAAATGGTGAGAATTTCTTCTTGATTTAAGATCGTAATGGGCGACTTTGGGCTTTTCTTGAACATGCTAATTGAGATTAATAAATGTTTTTGGATTTATTTTTTTGTTGTTTCTGAGGATCTCATAGTGGAGGTGGGGTCCTGTGGACCTGCCGGTTGAACCTACCTTGCCAATAAAAGTGCTGACCTTTACTTCCTGCCCCTCTTTTACTAAAATCTCAGATAGGTGTCCGTAATAGGTTTGATATTCTTCCCCATGGCTGATGATGACCAAGTTCCCATAGTCTCCTCTGTAACCAGCAAAAACAACTTTACCTTCAGCAGTGCATTTAACGGGTCTTCCATTGGGCGCACTGATGTCTAAGCCTTTATGACTTTCTCTTCCGCTCGCACCAAATGGATTCGACCTGAAGCCAAAGCTTGAGGTAATCGGCCCATCAAGGGGAGAGCCAACGGGCGTGTTAGCGATTTCTTGCTTAAATTCTTCAATGTACTCTTCGAACTGCCTATTATCACCCATGTCAAAGGGGGAGCTTATTTTGGGGATCACATCCACATTTTTTTGATTCGGTTTCTGAATACCTTTGCTAACCAATAACTTGTTCACCTCGGTGATTTGCCTCGTGATGAAGTCATATTGCCTTGATAGCTGCTGAGAAAAAGTTTTATTCCGTTCATTTTGGGCCATGATTTCGTTCTGCTGCTCCATGAAATACATTTTGGTGATCAAAATAAATGTGTAGACCCCCAAGCCCAAAAAAAGTAGAACGCCTGCAGAAATAAATTTCCAGTACTCCAAGAAAAAGGTAGGGATTAAAATAGGCTTTTTAAACCGTGGATCAGTATTTATAAAAATTACTGTAGTTTTCCGAACTAGGGAAACACCTTTTTGTAGAGGAAGCTTTGCGAAGAAATCAAGGATTTTTTTCATAGCGTGAACCTTCAAAACTAACAGATTCCGAGAATTCAACTACTGATCTATGTTTTAACAAACCTATTCACTGAAGATCCTTGAATTGACAGAATATCGTTACACTTTTATCGGACCTGGAAATCCAGATCGAAAATAAAGGGCTTCAATATTACGAAATAATAGGTAAATAAAAAGGATTTGCCATTTTCTACGAGCAGTAAGGTAAAAAACTACGGTTTAGTTTCTTGGGTATGGCGGTGGATAGGCCTTAATTCACCGACTACATTTTGGGATTTGTGGACCCTTAATACCCTTGAATAATACAATTCTTGAAATGCCAGTTGGACTACTTGTAACATTAAAACGGAAAAAATTTTATAATTTATCAGTTGAACACAGCATCAAACTAGAATTGAAAAATGTATATTTATCCGGCGCAACTCGAAAAGCCATGAATAGAGTAGAGGAAGGGTTTATATTTAGAAAAAATGGGAACAGATAATATTGAATCAAAAACAACTGGATTGCAAGCCGCACTGGAGAACTTAATTGGGGCAAGAAGGGAATCAGATGGAGTGGTTATCTTCAACCCAAAAGAGTGGCCTAAGTTCTTGGTTATTGTGCTTGCCCTCCTAGTTGGATACTACCTATTCAACATACTTATAGCCTTAGCGGACTTTAATAATTATGATTTTATTTTCGGATTATTATTTCTCATTCTTTTTACATTGGGGCCAGTAATTTGGGCTGTATACAAGCTTATTCGTGACCGCAATGACTATGTGCAAATTGACGGACATGTATTGAGCTACAAGGATAATGCAAAAACAGGTGAAATAGATTTGAATACTGTTGTTAAAATCAGTGGAAAAAAAGACATCAAATTTGAACTTGATGATCAGTCGTATGTAGTTATTAAATTATCTGAGATGAATTTCAATGAAGCCGATCGAAAGACTTTAGTTAAAGAAATACAACTTAGGCTCTCATAATTCGCCTAGTCTATAATTTAAAAGTACGCGTTTTTAATACAAGCTTCTAGCAGCAATAATCACCTAAAAAGTTGCGGATAACTCCAATTAGGTTTATCCTCATTCAGGGAATCCCCAGTTCTATCGAATGATTTTCACTTCCTGAATTTTTGTAGGAAGCCAAACTTGCATTTCATTTTGCCCACGATTTGCCCAGGTATAATAAGGAATAGCAGTTATCTTTTTAGTTTCCGCTTGCAGCGTTGATCCGTCTTCTGATCCTTTCATCACCTTCATTTCTGCCTGTACAGCCATTACTTTTTCATCCAACACTTGGTGTTGAAAAACAGTAAAAGTGGCATTTTCTGGGATCAAGATATTCCATGCTTTCCCATTGTTGTCCGCTCCTTCCACACAGTAAACCAATGGGCCTCGTTGAATTGCGATTCGGTCCTCATTCGCAGTTACCTCTTGGCGGGCAACTAACTTTCGCACTTCCATTGGCAATGAATACTGGAGTTGATCCCCCTTTTCCCAGGTTCTAGTGATTGTCAAATAGCCATTTTCTTCCGTATAGGGAACAATTTTCCCATTGAGTAAAAGCGTGAATTTTCCAGTGCTTTTTCCAGCAAATCGGTACAGTCCCCCAGGAACCGGTTCCTCCTTTGCCCAACCCGGAAGTCTCAATTTTACTGAAAAGCGGGCTTTCTGCTCGGGATTTAGGGTTAGGTGGATGACCCCGTCCAATGGATAATTGGTGGTCATTTCCAGTGGAACGTCCACGGTACCCATTTGGAATTTGGTTTTGCTGCCGATGAATAAGTTCACCCAAATGGCATCTTCTGATTTTGCATAAATGTAATCGCCAACTGATGCCACCAATCGGGAAATATTGGAAGGACAGCAGGCCGTTCCAAACCAATCTCTCCGGTAATGCTGACCAGAGGAGGCCAATGGATTTCCATAAAAAAACCGATTCCCTTCCAGGCTGAGCCCATCCAATGCAGCATTGTACAAGCTCCTTTCCAATACATCAATGTACTTCGAATCACCTTCCAGCGCATTCATTCGCTGATTCCAAAAAACCATCCCCACCGATGCACAGGTTTCGCTGTAGGCATTTTCATTGGGGAGATCATAATCCACCGAAAACCCTTCATTGCTTCCCGAAGATCCTATCCCTCCAGTCACGTACATATTCCGGTACACGACATCCTCCCAAACCGTCTTCATGGCATTCATGTAGCCCACATCGTTTTTTGCTGCAGCCACATCGGCAGCTCCCGTGTAGAGATACATCGCCCGTACCGCATGGCCCGTAATTTCCTTCTGTTCTTTTACCGGCACATCATCCTGAGCGTATTTGGGTCCCCAATGTGGATTGTCCCAGATTCCACCTTTCCCGTGGCCATGTCCGCGCTGATCCAGAAACCAGTCGGATAGTTCCAGGTATTTTTTATCGCCTGTAGTCTTGTACAATTTGACCAAAGCAAGCTCAATTTCCTCATGCCCAGACACCCAAGGCCGATTCTTCTTCCGGAAAGTCTCGTCGATATGATCTGCCATCTTGATGGCCACATCGAGTAATTTTCGCTTTCCTGTAG
>Ga0114975_10001220_pt1 | contig 18601 bp, 18 predicted proteins | sample S_130626_EF_Meta_FD_87031 | JGI IMG/M metagenome (GOLD analysis project Ga0114975, IMG submission 87031) | Freshwater microbial communities from Lake Simoncouche, Canada to study carbon cycling - S_130626_EF_MetaG | ecosystem: Environmental > Aquatic > Freshwater > Lake | place: Lake...
ATGGAGTCCAATAATCCATCCAGGAAAATAAAAATATTGATATTTCTTTTTTATTAATTCAAAAGATTTGCAGCCGTTCCTGCACTCTTCAAACTCTTGTAAGCAAATAATATCAGCATTTTGCTTGACTAATGAGTTAATAATTTCATCTACTGAATGTCTTTTAGAACTATTGTTTTGAGGTCTTCCACTCATATTGCCTATGTTCCAACTAGCAACCCTTATATTGTAATTTGCCTTCACTTTTTTAAAAGAATCGTTTGTGTTAAACGCAAACATTACATTGATTTGCTTGTAACCTAAGCAAAGAATAATTAACAGAATGAGAGCATATTTTTTTTTTATAAAAAACCAAAAAACAAATCCCAAAACAAGCGTAACAAAAAAGTATGGCATTGCTATACCAATAAAACCTAGTAATGCAAAATCACTTGCAGATATCCAAGGTAATAAGCAGCCCACTAAAAAAAGAAATGCAATAAGTAGGGTGATACCAACCAATAAATATTTGGTGTACTTTCTTAACCAACTTTTTTTCATTTGGTAAAAATAAGTAAACGCTTTTTATATAGGATTGAGTGATTAAATTAATATGCTTTATCTAACCTAAACGCTTCGTGCATTTTAGGAACTACAACATCTTTAAATCCTTTTTTTAAAAGACGCTTCTGAAAATCAAATTGCACTGCTTCTTCTCCGTGAACAACAAAAACAGTTGTAACTAAGCTAGGATTTTGGCAACTTAAGAACTGGCATAAATCATCATAATCTCCGTGAGCACTCATACTTCGCATGCTACCCACTTCGGCAACAACTTCAAAAAGTTCACCGTAAATTCTCACTTGCTTTTGTCCGTTCATTAATTTGCCACCAAGACTATGAGGTTCACAATATCCCACCAGTAAAATGGTATTCTTTGAATCATTAATATTGTTTGCAATATGGTGTTTAATTCTTCCTGCATCTGCCATTCCGCTAGCAGAAATAATAATACAAGGCTGGTGTAAATCGTTTAAAGCTTTGCTTTCATCAGCACTTTCAATAAAATGCAATCCCGGAAAATCAAATGGGTCATCATCGTGTTCTAATATTTTTTGTACCCGATTATTAAACAGTTTGGGATAATGTTTTACAATTTGTGTGGCTTTACTGCTTAAAGGACTATCAACATAAACCGGAATATTTGGCAATCTGTTTTCCAGACTTAGTTGATTTAATGAATATAGTAATTCTTGAGTTCTTCCCACACTGAATGCAGGAATAATGAGTTTTCCTTTCTTTTCAATAATTGTATTTTCAATCCATTTTAATAACCCATCTCTTGGGTTATCTGCATCATCGTGCAAACTATTACCATAAGTGCTTTCTGTGATAATGTAATCTGCCTGAGGAAATGTTTCGGGTGATTTTAAAATGATATCTCTGTATCTGCCCACATCGCCACTAAAGGTTAATGCTGTTGTTTTCCCTTCTTCTGTAATTTTTAAATGAACACAGGCACTACCAATAATATGTCCAGCATCTGTAAACATTGCTTGTACGCCATCAATCACATCAAACCAATGGTGATATGCTATGGGCTTTAAATATTCAACAGCTTTTAGAGCATCTTCAATACCATAAATGGGTTCCAAAGGATATTCACCCAACTTAGCCCTTCTTTTATTGATAAACTTTGTATCGTCACGTTGAATCACGGCAGAATCTTCCATTAATATAGTGGCTAAATCTTTGGTGGCAGGCGTACAAAAAATTGAGCCCGAGAATCCATCTTTCACTAGCTTGGGAATAAGCCCACTATGATCAATATGAGCGTGAGATAAAATCATTACATTCACTTCTGTTGCTTCAAATCCTAAATTAGAATTTAAGATATCCGTTTCTTTTCCCAGACCCTGAAACATTCCACAATCCAGTAAAATTTTTTGTCCATTTTTTAATGTGATTAAATGTTTAGAGCCTGTTACAGTTCTTGCTGCTCCGTGAAATGCTATTTTCATAATGATTAATTTTTTGATTTAAAACTCCAGGTGAAGATAAACTTTGCAACCTCTTCCCCCACACTGTTTCTTCCAATTGATACACACTCTAAACTTCTTGCTTGATTGGATTGAATACAAGCTTCTATTGCTTCAGCAATCTTATCTCCATCTAAACAAGTAAAAAGAATTTCTCCTACAGCTTTTTTATAAAACTCAGCCTCTAGTTTTACTACTAACATACTGACATTGGGGTTGCGTTTATAGATTTGTCCATAAGCCAACACACCTGTGCTTAATTCAGCAGCCATACTTAAAACAGCAAAATAAATTGACTTAAATGGGTTTTGATTCATCCATTTAAATCTAACACCAACAATAGCATCCTGATGAGTGAGCCTTATTATTTTTATACCACTCATAAAACCCATTGGCAGCTTGCTCAGCATAAACAAGCGATACTTTATTGGGTTTGTTATTTGCTTTTTAAAAAGATAGAAACTAGGATTCATATACCTTGCAAGGTAGTTAATAATAGAATATCTTCTATCTTCGTTCTATGCAAATACAATCAAAATTGCCCGATGTTGGTACTACCATTTTTACAGTAATGAGTGCTTTGGCTGTCCAGCACAATGCTATCAATCTGGGTCAGGGTTTTCCAGATTTTATGATGAGTGAAACGCTCATTAATCTAGTTAACAAAGCAATGCAAGAAGGAAATAATCAGTATGTGCACATGAATGGTTTGCCTTTGTTGAGAGAAAGACTTGCAGCAAAATGTTTAAAGTTCTACAATAATAATATCGATGCAAACGATGAAATAACCATTACACCAGGTGGTACCTACGCAATTTACACAGCATTAACTACTGTTTTAAATAAAGGCGACGAAGTGATTGTATTTGAACCAGCTTATGACAGTTATATTCCTAATATTGTTATAAATGGTGGGGTTCCGGTTTTAATTTCTCTGCAATATCCTTCTTATAGAATTCCTTGGGATGAAGTAAAAGCTAAAATTACACCAAGAACTAAAATGATAATGATTAATAGTCCTCACAACCCTACTGGGATGGTTATAGATGAGGGGGATATTAAACAACTGAAAGAAATAGTTGCACAACACGATATTTTTATTTTAAGCGATGAAGTATATGAGCATTTGATTTTTGATGATAAACCCCATTTAAGTATGTTGCAATATCCAGAACTTTTTGAAAGAAGTTTTGTATGTTTCTCAGTTGGTAAAACCTATCACTGCACTGGTTGGAAACTAGGTTACTGTATTGCTCCCAAGCAGCTAGCAGGTGAGTTTAGAAAAGTGCATCAGTTTAACAGCTTTAGTTGTAATAGTCCTGCACAAGTTGCACTAGCAACTTATTTGCAAAATGAAAATGCTTACCTGAATCTTGGAAAAGAGATACAGTTGAAAAGAGATTATTTCAGGCAGTTAATGCATGCAACACCTTTTAAATTAATTCCCTCTTATGGTAGCTATTTTGAATGTTACAGTTATGATCATATTAGTAACGAAAGTGACTTTGATTTAGCTGTGCGTTTAACCAAAGATTATGGCATTGCTGCCATACCTGTTTCATCATTTTACAACAACAAAACAGATAATAAAGTGTTACGATTTTGTTTTGCAAAGAAAGAAGAGACGCTTGAAAAAGCTGTTGAACGATTAGAAAAATGGCAGGGTTAATAATGCGTTAATTTCCTTTATGATTTTGTATTTATAAGTCTTTCTACCAAAACCGCTAGCATACATATTCCTGTTTCAACTACAGCCTTACATTTGCAGCAATTGAAGAATAACTTATGAGTGAGATTAGCAAAAATTTTGAACACAATATCTCTGACGAACATTGGTATAGCCATTGGTTAAGCAAAGGATATTTTAATAGTCAAGTAGATAATAGCAAACCAGCATATACAGTTGTTATTCCTCCACCCAATGTAACAGGTGTGTTGCACATGGGCCATTGTTTAAATAATACCATTCAAGATATTTTGGTGCGTCGTGCAAGAATGCAAGGCTTTAATGCTTGCTGGGTGCCTGGTACAGATCATGCCAGCATTGCAACAGAAGCTAAAGTTGTGCAAATGCTTAGAGAGAGAGGCATTATCAAATCTTCTTTAAGCCGTGAGGAGTTTTTAAAATATGCTTGGGAATGGAAAGAAAAATATGGTGGCATTATTCTGCAACAATTAAAGAAACTGGGTTGCAGTTTAGATTGGAATCGAACATCATTTACAATGGATGAAGATTACTACAAAGCTGTTATTAAAATATTTGTTCAACTATACAACGATGGCATTATTTATCGTGGGTTAAGAATGGTGAATTGGGATCCTGCCAGTAAAACTGCATTAAGCGATGAAGAGGTTATTTTCAAAGAAATAGATAGTAAACTTTACTATGTAAAATATCCATTTGCGGATGGAAGTGGACAATTTATGATGGTTGCTACCACAAGACCAGAAACCATTTTAGGCGATGTGGCTATTTGTGTGAATCCCAATGATGAAAGATATAAAACTTGGATTGGTAAAGAAGTTATAGTACCCATCATCAATAGAAAAATAAACATTATTGCTGATGAATATGTAGATGCAGAATTTGGTACAGGTGCTTTAAAAATTACACCTGCACACGATAAAAATGATAATGAAATTGGTAGAAAATATAATCTTAAAACAATTGATACATTAGATGCTGATGGCAAGTTTACTGCTGAACAATTGGAAGATGAACGTATTAATGATTTGGTAAAATCATATGTGGGTGTTGATAGATTTGAATTAAGAAAAAAGATTGTTGAAGATATTGCCGCATTGGGACAAATAGAGAAAATAGAAGAGTATAAAGGCCAAGTGGGAACAAGTGAAAGAACTGGTGCTGTGATAGAATCTCGTTTAAGTATGCAGTGGTTTATGGATATGAAAAAGTTCATAGCCAATAACCCTGAAACATTGTCTGCTGTGATGAATGATGAGATTGTATTTCATCCTGCGAAAGCAAAAAATACCTATAAACATTGGATAGAAAATATTAAAGATTGGTGCATTAGTCGTCAGTTGTGGTGGGGACAACAAATACCTGCTTGGTATGATGAGAATGGGAATTATTATGTAGCAGAAAGTCTAGAAAAACTACATAGCAATAAACCAGAAACAAAAAATACCAAACTAGTTCAAGATGCAGATTGCTTAGATACTTGGTTCTCTTCTTGGATTTGGCCAATGGAGGTTTTTAAAGGCATCAGCAATCCAGATAATGAAGAAGTAAATTACTATTATCCAACAACCACGCTGGTTACAGGTCAAGATATTATTTTCTTTTGGGTAGCACGTATGATAATGGCTGGTTACCAATTTAAAAATCAACAGCCATTTAAAGATGTATATTTCACGGGTATGGTACGTGATAAACAAGGCAGAAAAATGAGCAAGCAATTGGGCAATAGTCCTGATTTGTTAGGTTTGATAGATAAATATGGTGCAGATGCTGTGCGTTTTGGCATTATGATTTCAAGCCCTGCTGGTAATGATTTATTGTTTGATGAAAGCAGCCTTGAACAAGGTAGAAACTTCAACAATAAATTGTGGAATGCAATGAAGTTAGTGAAGATGTGGGAGGGAAGAATTGAAGTTAAAAGTGAAAATTCAAAACCAAAAAGTGATGAAAATTTTGCTTTAGTTTGGTTTGAAAATAGATTAAATGAAGCCAAACAAGAAGTTGAAAACTTAATGAAGCAATTTCAATTAAGTGCAGCATTGAAAGTTATTTATAGTTTAATTTGGGATGATTTCTGTAGTTGGTATTTAGAATGGGCAAAACCTGGTTTTGAACAACCTATTGAACACAGTGTTTACAACCAAACCATAGCGTTCTTTGATGAATTGTTACAATTGCTGCATCCATTTATGCCAATTGTTACCGAAGAAATTTATCATCAGTTAAAAGAAAGGAATCACGACTTAACAATAAAACCAACATCCAACATCCAACATCCATCTTCCAATGTTTTAGAACAAGGAAAATTGTTGCAACAAGTAATCACAACACTTCGCGAAGCAAGAGCAAAAAACCATCTAAAACCAAAAGAAGAAATTATTCTACACGTTCAAACGCAACAACAACAAGCATTTGACTCTATTAATAGTATTCTTGCTAAACAAGTAAATGCTAAAGAAATAAATTTTGTTTCCGATGCTGTTGCCAACACAACTGTTGTAGCTATTGAAAGCGATAAATTCTATATAAAATCAGATAAGGAAATTGATACTGTTGCTTTAAAAGAAGAATTGATTAAAGACCTAAACTATCAAAAAGGTTTTCTAGAAAGCGTTATGAAAAAGCTGGGTAACGAACGTTTTGTTAGCAATGCAAAACTAGAAGTTATAGCTGCTGAACAAAAGAAAAAGTCAGATGCTGAAGCACGTATAAAAACTATTGAGGAAAGCTTAGCAGTTTTGTAAACCTATCTTCATACTTTACTTTGGTGCTATCGATAGCAAGAGTTGAGTTGTCGTATTGTGTGTTGAGGAATAATTTGAATAAAAAGGCTGTATCAACAATAAATGTAACCCCTAACCAAAACAATTTGCATAGAAACACGTTTAGGTATTATTAAAATTAAGCAACTAGTAAAGTGATTTTAATTTCTTTTAAAAAAAAGTTGATTGTTTAGAAAAAGAATGTGTTTGTTTAAAATTATTGGAGATATAGAAAAAAAGAAATTGATTCGTGGAAATTAATTTTATGGAAATAACTATTTTCTGTATTCTTACTTCAGTTGCAGCTATTTTATTTAAATTTTTCTACGGTAAATCAATAGGTTTAAAGATAAAAATTATTATAAAAAGCTATTTATGTTGGTATGGTCTTTACCACATCGTTAATACGCACTATTTAAAGCTGAAATCTTTTTACAAAATAAGCAATATTTGTAATGTTATCTTTGTTATGGCATTTTGTATTTTAGCGATCAACTTTATTTTTAGATCGTCAGTAATTTAGTCATAACTTTAAAAATTATATTCTTAAACCAAAACTTCAATACACCCAACTAGTTTTCAATTATCATTTAAAATCAAAAAAAATGTACACCTGTATAATTATAGACGATGATATTTTTTCAATTAAAATACTTGATCAATTACTATTAGATGTAAAAAACTTGAGATGTGTAAATTACTTTACAAACCCATTAGAAGGAATTAAATATTTAGAAGAAAATAAGGTAGATGTTTTATTTTTAGATATTCAAATGCCTAGAATCAATGGGTTTAAACTAAAAGAAAAATTAAAAACAGAAATAGAAATTATTTGCACAACAGCACACAAAGAATTTGCTGTGGAGGCTTTTGATAATAATTTTTCTGACTATTTACTTAAGCCAATTTCAAAACAAAGACTTAATCAAGCAGTTAAAAAAATTAAACAAATATTAGATTCTAAAAATAATTTTATAGATACATATCAAACTTTTACTGGCGATGCAAGTTCAATAATTATTAAACACAAAGGCCAAAGCCACAAATTGTTTTTAAACGATATTTTATATGTAGAAAGCCAAAATGAATATGTTGCCTACATTACAAAAACAGATAGTATTATCGAATATGAAAGGTTAAAAAATGTAGCAAACAAATTGCCAAAAGAAACATTTGTTAGAATCCACAAAAGCTATGTTGTAAATAAAAAATTAGTAAAGTCCTACAACAACTTTTTTGTAAAATTATTGAATGATCAAGAACTTCCTGTTGGGAAAGTATATAGAAATAATTTTAAAACAGATATTCTGGAAGGTGAAAATATAACAAGTTAACTTATTATCTAACTAGTTACAAGATACCTTCAATTCACCAAAAAATAAATATGGATCCTTGGTAGAGAACTTAAGAAGAGCGATTGATTAAAATGGCTATTTAAAGGCAGCACTAACAAGCGGTTTATTAGTTACAGGCTTTACTACTAGCGGCTGATAGCAATTTTTAAACTTAGTAAATATTCTCATTTACAGTAAAAATAGATTAGATAATAACGAGAATGATGATGAAATCATTGAATTCTGAAACGTTAAAATAAGCTAGCAGTAAAACATAAAATGAAAATAAAACTATCACTTTACTTGCTTCTGTTATCATCAATTTGTTTTGCCCAAAACTGGGAAATAGATTTGTTGAAAGATATTAATCCAAGTCAATCCCACAGTGCATTTCAGCAAAATATTTCAAAGTCAGTTTATCCTTTAGCAGTTGCAACACCTGTTACAATGTTTGCAGTTGGTATTTTCAATAAAGATAAAAAACTACAACAACAAAGCTATAAAGTGGTGGGTTCCTTGCTAATAAATACAGCCATTACTCAGGCAATGAAATATACTTTTAAACGTAATCGTCCTTATCAAGATTATCCTACAATCATTTTTCCAGATAATATAGAAAATGATGCATCTTTTCCAAGCGGACATACATCAACAGCATTTGCCTTAGCAACATCAATGTCTATACAATATAAAAAATGGTATGTTGTGATACCTGCTTTTGCTTGGGCTAGTAGTGTTGGATATTCAAGATTGTATTTGGGAGAACATTATCCAACAGATGTGCTAGCTGGCGCAGCCATTGGTATGGGCAGTGCATATTTAAGTCAGTGGTTAAATAAGAAATTATTTAAGCAAAGTAAATAGACAATGATAATAAGACAAGCTACAGAAAGTGATATTGAAACGATTCAATCCATAGCAAAAATAACTTGGGCTGTTACTTATGATTTTTTGCCAGTAGGGCAAATGGAGTTTATGTTAGATTGGATGTATAGCACAACATCATTACAACAACAAATGCAAAATGGTCACCATTTTTTTGTTGCTCTGGTTGATGAAATAATTGTTGGCTTTGCTTCTGTTTCAAAACAAGATGAAAGTATTAGCAAGCTAAATAAGCTTTATGTTTTACCAACTACCCAAAAAACAGGAGCTGGAAAAGCTTTGCTAAAAAGGGTTATAGCTTTTGCACAAGAAAATGATGCAAAAGAAATTCAGCTTCAGGTCAATCGAAATAATAATGCAAAAGACTTCTATATAAAACATGGTTTCACCATTTTATATGAGGCAGACTTTGAAATCGGTAATGGCTATTTTATGAACGATTATGTAATGAGTCTTAGGCTTTCTTAAGTTTCTTTCTTACTAAAGTATTGTATGCTAAAAAGCTGCTAACAACAGTTAAAATGCAACCCAAATACATGGCAGCCCCTGGAATATAAACAACTGCTTTTGGTGATGAAAAATAGGCAAACACATTGGTCATAAGCAATGGCCCAACGATTAATGCTAAACTCATTAAACTTGTCATTCCACCTTGCAATTCTCCTTGTTCACTCATTGGTACTTCATTACTCATTATACCTTGAATGGCAGGCATTGTTAATCCACCCAATCCATATACAATCATAAATGCATACATCATCCACCCTTGTGTAGCAACAGCAAATAATAAAAAGCCAAGTGCATAAAAAGCCAATCCAAGATAAACACTTTTTTCATATCCCAATTTTGGAATCAGTATTCTTATTAAACCTCCTTGCACTAGTGCAACAATAACACCCACAAAAGCTAAAGACCAACCAACTTGTGTTAAAGACCAATTGAATTTATGAATACAATAATAACTCCAGGTTGTTTGAACTGCGTGAGAAGCTACATATAAAAGGAAAACAGAAATTACTAAGCCTAGAATTACAGGATACTTTTTAAAATGAATGATGGTTCCAATTGGATTAGCTCTGCTCCAGCTAAATGCTCTTCTTTTTTCTTTTGGCAATGATTCTGGCAAAATAACATAGCCATATAAAAAATTAACCATTGACAAAAATGCAGCAGCAAAAAATGGTAATCTAACATCATACTTACCTAAAATACCACCCAATAAAGGACCAATAATAAATCCAATGCCAAAAGCAACCCCAATCATTCCAAAGTTTTGTGCTTTCTTTTCAGGAGAACTGATATCGCCAATGTAAGCACTGGCAGTAGAGAAGCTAGCACCTGTGATACCAGCAATGGTTCTACCAACAAATAACCAAAAAATAGTTGGGGCAAAAGCGGTAAATAAATAATCCAGCGAGAAACCAAATAATGCAAATAGCAGAATCGGTCTTCGTCCAAAATGGTCACTTAAATTACCAAGTATAGGTGCACAAAACAATTGCATAACTGCATAAGTTGCTTGCAACCATCCGCCATAAACAGCAGCTTGACTAATAGTACAATTTGTTAGCTTTTGCAATAGGGTTGGTATCACAGGAATTATAATACCAAAGCCAGTAATATCAATTAACAGCGTAATAAATATAAAGCTTAGGGCCGCTTGCTTTTTTATTGCCATAAATACAGTTAAGGCTTGCAATGTAGTAAAAGCATCACAAAAATATTTTCTAATGGTATGTATTAATAGTTTTAAGGAATTTATTGATTTAAAATCTTATTTAATTGAAATGTGTCATAACCTTACTTTTGTTCAAAATATTTGTATGTCTAATAATTTATTGAAAGGCAAAAAAGGAATCGTCTTTGGTGCTTTAAATGATCAGTCAATTGCCTGGAAAGCTGCTCAAAAATGTGTTGAGCAAGGAGCTCAGATTGTTTTAACGAATGCTCCAATTGCATTGCGTATGGGAGAAATTAATAAGCTTTCAGAAGAATGTAATGCTCCTGTAATTGGTGCCGATGTTACCAATATGGATGATTTAAAAAATCTTTTCACAAAATCAATGGAACATTTTGGTGGTAAAATCGATTTTGTGTTACATAGTGTTGGAATGAGTATGAACATTAGAAAAGGAAATCATTACACTAGTCTTAATCACGAACTAGAATACAAAACACTTGATATTTCTGCATTAAGTTTACACAGAGTTTGTCAAACTGCTTATCAGTTAGATGCAATGAGTGAGTGGGGAAGTATTGTTGGATTAACATACATAGCTGCTCAAAGAGTATTTCCTGATTATAATGAAATGGCAGATGCAAAAGCTTTGCTAGAAAGTATTGCACGTAGTTTTGGATATCATTATGGAGTTAAAAATAAAGTTCGTATTAATACAATTTCACAATCTCCAACTCGAACTACTGCAGGTAGTGGAGTAAAAGGATTTGATGGCTTTATTAATTATGCAGAAAAAATGAGTCCCTTAGGTAATGCAAGTGCAGAGGATTGTGCTAATTATTGCGTAACATTATTTAGTGATTTAACTAGAATGGTTACCATGCAAAATCTTTTTCATGATGGAGGATTTAGTTTCACGGGTGTTACTCAAGCTGTGATTGAGCAAATGGAGAAATAGGAAACAAAAAAAGTTGAATATCTATTAAACAAAAAACCATCTCAATTTGAGATGGTTTTTTCACTTACTAGTCCGTGTACCTTTTATAAAGTCCAAATAAACTATTATTTTTATACTGCAACTGCTCCAGATTGTATTTCTGCAAGCTTTGCTCTAATCTTCCCTTCAATTTCAGTTGCTAAAGCTGGATTGTCAAGTAAAAGTTGTTTCACCGTATCTCTACCCTGACCCAATTTATTGCTATCATAACTAAACCAGCTTCCACTTTTATTTACAATGCCTAGTTCAACACCCATATCAACAATTTCACCTACTTTGCTAATTCCCTCCCCAAAAATAATATCAAACTCTGCCATTCTAAAAGGTGGAGCAACTTTATTTTTTACAACTTTAACTTTAGATCTATTTCCTATGGCAATATCTCCATCTTTAATTTGAGCAACTCTTCTAATATCTAATCTTACAGAAGCATAGAATTTAAGGGCATTACCACCGGTTGTTGTTTCTGGACTTCCAAACATGACACCTATTTTTTCTCTTAACTGATTAATAAAAATACAAACAGTATTAGTTTTATTAATAGTAGCAGTCAATTTTCTTAATGCCTGACTCATTAATCTAGCGTGAAGCCCCATTTTGCTATCTCCCATTTCACCTTCTAATTCACTTTTAGGAACAAGGGCTGCAACAGAATCTATCACCACAACATCTAATGCTCCAGATAAGATTAATCTATCTGCAATTTCTAAAGCTTGCTCACCATAATCTGGTTGAGAGATTAAAAGATTGTCAACATCAACCCCTAATTTTTGTGCATAGCTACTATCAAAAGCATGTTCAGCATCTATAAACGCACAAATGCCACCACGTTTTTGAGCTTCTGCAATAATATGTGTAGCAATGGTCGTTTTACCACTACTCTCTGGACCATAAATTTCAATGATTCTACCTTTTGGTACGCCTCCAACACCAAGTGCTGCATCTAATCCAATTGAACCTGTGCTGATAACTTCCATTTCGTGTTCGGGCTTATCGCTCATCATCATCACACTTCCTTTACCATAATCTTTATCAATTTTATCAATGGTAAGTTTTAGGGCTTTCAGTTTATCGGCATTTGTATTTGTACTCATTTTTTAATTTATTTAGTGGTCAAATGTAATAAGGCAACAAAGCTAAAGGAAAAACATTTATAAACACTAATATTTTTAGTAATTTTTGCTAATTTTTTTTGTATGAAGATGCGCAAGTTTTTGGCTTTAATGTGATGATGGCCTAAACTATGGTATAATTTCCACTCTTGTACCAACAGGAAGTTGGCTGTATATTTCTTGAACATAATCGTTTTTTGTGCTTACACAACCTTCTGTCCAATTTTGGTGTTCATCAACAGCAAAGTCTTCTCGTGGCCAAGTACCGTGAATGCCTATTGAACCACCAATTTTTGCATTAGCTGGAATTTCTCCATTGGCTTTTCTTTGATAAAACTTGCGATAACTTTCTGCATTGGGATAATCGATGGCCATAAACCTATTCCATTTTGGATGCACTCTTTTTGCAGCTATATGAAAAGTTCCTTCTGGAGTTCTTCTATCGCCTTCATACATTTTATCACTTTGATCAATGTTGCCAAATGTAACAGGATAGCTTACAACAAATATATTTTCTGCATCATATATATTCATTGAATAGGTGCTTTTGCTAACTACAATATAAAAATCATCTTTACCTGGCAATTTGGTAAATGAAGCGTGTGCAAAGAAAATAATGGATAATAGTAGGGATGTTTTCAGTGTTTTCATACTTAAATATGAAACGAATTTTAGTAGAAAAAATTATTATTTTTAAGCATATTTATTACAAAATTTTATTAATGATTTTTCGCACTAGATTTATTGAACTATTTTATAAAAAATATTCTTTAACCCCAACTTTTAATCAAGCCTTAAAACAAAAAAGCAACTTCAATTTGAAGTTGCTTTTTTGTTATCTTGTTATTTTTAAACTATCGATTTCTTCAATCGTTATTTGTGGTAAACCTCCACCCTTTCCTTGTATTATTTTGCTAACTACTAACTCCCCCCACTCTTTGTGCTTCATCTTTACTAGCAAAACCTTTTCTTCCTTCTATTGCTGGGATTATTTCTTGATGAATATAAAGCTTGTTGTCTTTAAAAATATCATAACCCCAACCTTTATTATTTGTATTGAAAGCTTTTACTTGCAAACTTTGATTCTCTTTAATTACTTTTTGATAGATAAAAAAAAGAACAGATAAAAAAAGCAAAGAATAAGCCCAATACTTTTTAATCATTAACATTATAAGAATCGTTTGGTTTAAACTCGTCTAAATTATCGAAATAGTAAGTTGAGTTTGTACCTAAACCAACAAATCCTTTACCACCAGCTGTGAATCCAATAGCAGCATTTCTTGCGCTTCTTTCAAAGTTTGTTTTTTGAACCCATACATCAGTTTTGAAATTATATTCCCACACCGTGTTTACGTTTGAACCATTTTGACCTGTTGCTAAATAACCATAGTCGCCAATCACAAATCCAACAGCACTTCCTCTAACAATTGATGCATAAGCATCATCATAAGTTTCAGAACTTAAATTTGCGATGTCTCTTAATTTAGTCCATTTATCAGTTCCTGGAGTGTATTTAGCCATTTCTGTTACAGTTGTACCATTGTTTGTACCAGAAATAATATATGCTTCTTCTCCATAAACCATTGCTACAGCATCTCTTCTTTTGTCAGATGTATTCATACTTGCCTTTTGTGTCCAAGTGCCCATTGCACCATTTGCAGGGTCAAATTCCCATAAATCTTTTGTATGGCTTCCTGTGTAGCCACTACATACATATCCTTTTGCACCAATTCCAAAACCCACTGCACCATAACGTGCACCATCACCTAAAGAACTATTTGGTGGATCAGGGAAATTAGCCATTTGTTTCCAACTACCAGTTAATGGATTATATTCCCAAGTATCCTGTAATTTATTAACGCCATCATATCCAGTTGTAACATAACCTTTACCATTTGCAGTAAAAGCCACAGCAGAATTTCTCAATCCAGCAGCATCTGGCATTGCTGTTGCTCGATCCCAACCACCAGAATTAACATTATATTTCCAAAAGTCTCTGTATCGTTTTGTTCCATCAAATCCAGTTCCTACATAAGCTGTATCGCCAATTACAAAACAGACAGCTCCAGCTCTGCCGTTGCCATCAAATGCAGAACGTTTCACCCAGTTACCAACAGTTGTTGAATCTACAGAATCACCAGTTTTACAGGCAACACCAATTAAAACAAAACTGGTTGCAACAACTACTAATTTTTTTAAATGCTTCATCTTTTTAAATTTACTTTTTTTAGGTTTAATATTTTTCTGCTCAAATTGTTCGAACAGCATCAAAATATAAAGACCGCAAAAATAGTAGAGTGCTGCTTACAGAATGTTAAAACTTTCATAAAATTATAAACTGTCTTTTGGGCTAATCGTCAACTTGTATATTTGCCACCCAATAAATTGTTTATGTCAAAAGCATAAACAGAATCAGAAATTGTATATGAATAAAAAAATTATAGTACCATTTGTATTGCCAATGTTTTTTGGTATGCTGTATTTTACATCGTGCAAAAAGGCAGATATTAAATTTGGAGAAGAATTTTTGGATAATGATATCACTCAAATTTTTAAAACCGATTCATTTTCTGTTAACCTTTCAACAGTGTATATGGATTCGTTTGTAACATCTGCAAAAGGAACTGTTTTGATTGGTGCATATACTGATCCTGCTTTTGGCAGAGTATCTACTCAATCTTATTTTGAAATTATTCCACCTGCGTATGAAGATGCTTATGCAAACACAACATTTGATTCGCTTTGTCTCATATTAAAACCAAATGCAAGTTTTTATGGCGATAGTACCACTGCAGTAAATGTTGTAGTTGATGAATTAAAAGATTCTATCAATTTGCCAGAAAATGTTTTCAGCTTTTATAATACATCACATTTTGCTATTAAAACAAATCCCACATTAGCAAATACTAATATTAGTATTCGTCCGCAGGCAGATAAAGAGATTAGCATAAAATTACCCAATTCCTTGGGTACAACTTGGTTAAATAAACTTAAAGATCCAACAGATAATAATCTTAAAACAGCAGCAGCATTCTTAAGTTATTTTAAAGGTATTAGACTTAGTAGTGATGCCAATACTCAAATGGTCGTTGGTTGCAGCGATGCTGTGGTTGTTAGATTGTATTATAAAAAACCAGGTTTGATAACACAGGACAAATCAATTGATTTTACACTTTCTAATAAATATCATCAATTTAATAATATTGCTATTGCAAGATCTGGCGTTTTATCTACTGCTGGCTTTGGATCAAATATCAGAGAAATATCAAGCACTTTAACAAACGATGCAGCATACACACAATCTGCTACAGGCAGTATGATTAAATTAAGTTTCCCAACACTTAAAGACATTCTTCAAGTTCCAAATTTTGCAAAAGTTTTAAAAGCTGCATTGATTATTAAACCTATAAAAGGCTCTTATAATACAACTCATTTTTTACCTCCAAATTTAAGATTATCATACACCAATCAAAACAATACAATTGGTAATGATTTGGCTTATGTAAGTAATAATGGTGCTCTAGCAATACAATATGGTTTGTTGCAAACAGATTATTATTTGAATGAGAATACACAATATCAATATGATTTAACTGAATATGTAAAAGATGTTTTAAGAACAACTAATATTACTGCTGGAGAAGGGTTATTACTAACCCCACCTTCTCCTGCTTTTGAAAACCAATTAGCAAGGGTTATAGTTGGTAATAAAAACAATCCACTAGGAAAAATTCAATTGGTTATTTACTATGCTGCTGTTAAATAAAAAAATTACAATGAAAAAATTATATATAGCATTTGTTGCTTGTATTTGTTTAGGAAAACTTTCTGCACAAAATACAAGCTCTCCCTATTCAATAATTGGATTGGGAGATATGGAAAAAAGTTATTTTGATAGAACATCTGGTTTGGGTTATGGTGGTGTTGCTTTATCGAGTGATAGATATTTATTATTATCTAATCCGGCATCACTTTCTTTTTTAATGGATCCATCTTACTCAAATCCATTTTATTTTGAAGTAGCAGCAAGATATAAAAATGTAAATTATTCTGGAGTTGCTATTACTAGTAATACCACAAACCAAAGTAATGATTTGCAATTTAAAAAAATAGCTTTTGCTATTAAGCCTAAAAAAAGATGGGGCTTGAGTTTTGGTCTGCTGCCATTTAGTAGTTCAAATTATTCTTTCTCTGGTATCAAAAAAGTGCAAGGTGGAACGTTCAATGTTGATGCAAGTTATCAAGGTACAGGAAGCACAAATCTTTTATATCTTTCTAATAGTTTTTTAATTGCAAAAAACCTAAGTATTGGTGTGCAATCTTCTATATTATTTGGACAGATTGATGATAAAGAAATAGTTTACAGCTCAATCACAGACAGTGTTTTATCAACAACACGGAATTTGTTTTTATCAACACCTTATTTTAAAGGAGGAATTTTATACAACCTACAATGTAGTAAAAATTTTAAATTTACTTTAGGTGCAACAGGGTCTTTAAAAACCAACGTAAATGCAAATTATAAATTAACTGTAGTGGATGGAAATACTACTTTAAAAACCATTGATGAAAAAAGAAGTAATTATACATCAATACCAATAATGGGTGCAATTGGGTTAGCAGCAACATACAAAGAAAACTACACTTTTGTTTTAGATTATAGTGGACAAAACTGGAGCAGTTTAAAATATAAAGGAACTAATTATTCTTTAACTAACAGCAATAAAATTAGTGCTGGAATTCAATATACAAACAACGTTTTGGTGAAGGATATTAAAGGAGGTAAAGCTGGTATTTATGAGAAGAATTCTTTTCAAATTGGATATTACCAAAGCAATTCATATCTAAATATTTATGGTCAACCAATTAAAGAATGGGGTATTACTTTAGGTGCTGGAACACAGTTTGCACGCAGTGGATTAGGCGTTCAAGGCACTATTGATATTGGTAGCAGAGGCACTACAAATAATGGTTTAATAAAAGAAAATTTTACGCAATTAGGCTTAACAATTAGCTACAGAGATTTTTGGTTTACAAAAAAGGTAAAAAAATATAATTAATAACTATAAATATATTTATGAAAGAGGCTTAGAAACAATTTCTAAGCCTCTTTTATTTTAAAAATTAAAACCCTCTAGTTCTCTAAAATGGCCATTTAGTTTTATTTTATCTTTTAAATTTTCTACCCCAGTAACAACTTCAATTGTTTTGACAATATGACGTCTAATGTATTCTAGCCTTTGATTTTCATGCAGCAATTCAAGCATATCATATTCTTCATTCACAGATAAACCAACGTGATGTGCAATATCGTAGCTGCATAGCGTTTCATCATTTTTTTTAAAATCTTTTGAAACGTTTAGTAGTTTATGCAAGTGTCTAACATCTTTCAAAATTATACTCATCAATTTGGCATTAATATGCTCCAGATTGTTCGGATAATTTACAATTGCTCCGCCATATAATTTATTTGGTAACGCTTTAATTATTTCTAGAACAACAAAAACTTTAGTTGCTTTTGTTTTTATATCTAGTTTGCCATCATCATATTTTTTTGATATTTCTTCAACATTTATCAATGTGCCAAAATTTCTTAATTTGCCATCTGTAGCAGATACAATACCAAATGATTTTTTTTGTTCTACACAATCACTAATCAACTGTTTATATCTGGCTTCAAAAATGTGCATATTTAATTTTTCGCCAGGGAAAACAACAATATTTAATGGAAAAATAGGAATAAAATTGGTCATAAGTACAAATTTAATGAGAGAGTGATAAGAACCAAATTCATTGAAAAAAATAGAATAGATTTTATCTTTAAGTTGTAAAAATGTTGTTCTATACTTTAAAAACTAATCTCAAACTAGCAATAACTTTCAACAATTACATTTGCATCAATTATAAAAAAATGAATCAACCTAAACGATACTTAATAACAAGTGCTTTGCCTTATGCCAATGGTTTAAAACATATTGGTCATTTGGCTGGTGCATATATTCCTGCAGATATTTATACACGTTATTTGAAAGCACAAAAACGTGATGTTGTTTTTGTATGTGGAAGCGATGAGCACGGCACAGCGATCCCTATACAAGCAATGAAAGAAG
>Ga0114975_10001221_pt1 | contig 18580 bp, 9 predicted proteins | sample S_130626_EF_Meta_FD_87031 | JGI IMG/M metagenome (GOLD analysis project Ga0114975, IMG submission 87031) | Freshwater microbial communities from Lake Simoncouche, Canada to study carbon cycling - S_130626_EF_MetaG | ecosystem: Environmental > Aquatic > Freshwater > Lake | place: Lake...
GTGTTGGTTGTTCAACATCTGGTGTTGGTTGTTCAACATCTGGTGTTGGTTGTTCAACATCTGGTGTTGGTTGTTCAACATCTGGTGTTGGTTGTTCAACATCTGGCTCTTGTTTTGAAATACCAAATGATAAATCACCATTATGTGTTTTTGTGATTGTAAACATTCGTTCTCCTATTTTAACATCATGATCGACGATTTTTTCTAAATTCACAGCAATTTGTTCTCTTCTTTTACTACTCATATCATTTACTTTATCTATAAATATTCCATCAAATAGATGTACATAATGTAATAAATATGAACTATTATATAGTACGCTAAGCCAAAAAATAAGTTGATTTTTAGTATAGATGCCGTATCTATTTAAAGGAGATATAATTAAACGAGATTCTCTTTTATAATTATAATTAAATGTTGATTTAAACAAATCCTTTAATGATGGTACATTGTAATTTATAAAACCTTTTTGTATAAGAGGAAAATCATATCTTCCCTTATTAAAACAATCAAGTAAACGGGGAATGTCATTCGGATAAATAGGTTGAACAAGCATAAAATCTATGAAAACCAACCTAAAATTATAACCACTGCAATAATTATAATCAGGAACGACCAATACATTATCCATATGTAAATCTCCATGAATATATCCATTTTCAATCAATCTTTTATATTCGTATATAAAAGATACAAATAAAGGATGATAACGCAGGTCTCTATTATGATACCTAGCTTCATTTATTTTGGTATAAAGGGTTTTTGATTTATCTATAAATTCCATGAATATAATACCATATGTATTAAAATAAGGTGATCTTACAAATTTTGGTTTATTACTATTTATTAATGCGTCTATTTTTTTAATATCTTCTTCATTTTTATAATCCATAATAACATTGTGCAAAATTCTTGGACAAATTGGTTCAAAATGGGTGTTTGTTTTTATATATATATCATTTTGTGTATTCACTTCATGCTTAAAAATATGTTTATTATTTATCTTTAATTTAGAATGTATGCGAAATGTCTTTTTTTCATCTGTATCAATAATATTAACAATTTTAACCAATACTTTATTCAATCTATAATATTCAGTAGTACTTTTTCCAGGATAAAACCCAATAACTTCATATGGAGCAGGCAACGTTAATACAAATACTGTAGAATATCTACCTTGGTTTCCCAGGATATCAATGGTTGGATTATTTAATAAAAAAGTTAAATATTGATTAGGGTCATCAATATTGTGAACTATTGTTCCACCGTCCATAATTATATATATTATACATTGATATATTTTTACAAATTGTAGAAATAATGTTGTTATTGTCTATCATCCCGTTATTTTTGATACAAAACAATATTATTTTGTATCAAACTATATATGGGGAAAAATAGACACATGTAATTATACTAAACCCCCTTCCGGAAGGGGTTTGGGACAATAGACATAAACATGACAAATGACCCTACTATTCAAGTAGAAGGTTTTCTACGCATTTATTTGCAAATTTGACAAGGCATGTAATAGTGAAATTAGAACATTCGTTTGTCCTTTAGCATGTACCCCCCTCCCCGTTCGTTTTCATACAAAATAATGTTTTTGTATGAAACTAGTTATCTTGGTAAATAGAGACTAATATTACGTTTATATTTAGTTTATTTTTGTTCTTGTGTTTGCCTAGTTTTTTTTGTAGTATTTCTCGTATTTTTCCCAGTTGTTCTCGTATTTTTTTCAGTTGTTCTCGTATTTTTCTCAGTTGGTCTCGTATTTTTCTCAGTTGTTCTCATATTTTTCCCAGTTTTTCTCGTATTTTTCTCAGTTGTTCTCATATTTTTCCCAGTTTTTCTCGTATTTTTCCCAGTTTTTATTTCGGTTTCTTTATTTACAGTATTTAATGTAGGGTTTATGTTATTTATAACTGTTTCCATTAGTCGTCTTTTTGTTTTAGGTTTCATTCTAGTTGCAGCTTCATTTATTTTTATTTTTGTGTTTTTTGCATCATTCGTTTTTTTGATTTTTTCTTCTTTTATTATTTTTTCTTTTTTTTTTAAGACATTTCTACTATGGTTCTCATTTTTTTCAAATTTATTTATTTTATCCTGCATTTTATCATCCAGTTTTTTTTGCAGTTTAATTTTCTCTTCCTGTAGGTTAGCCTGTTTTTCTTTGATTAGATCTTCCTGTTTCTTCTGTAGAGCCTCCCGTTTCTTCTCTATAGCATCAAGTGCTCGCTTTTCATCCTGTTCTCTCTGTTGTTTAGCCTTCTCTACCAGCTTTTTATATATGTTTTGCTGCTCTATAACGAATTCCTTCCGGTTTTCCTCTTCTTTCCGTTTAGCCTCTTTTTCCATCTGTTCAGCCTCCTGTTTTTTTTTAGCCTGTTCAAGTGCTCGCTTTTTATCTTTTTCCAACCATTTTATGTGTTCCTCTTTTCTAAAGTTTCGTCGCTGTCTAGTCTCCTCTCCTTTCCGCTGTCTAGCCTCCTCCTTTTTCCGCTGTTTAGGCTCCTCTTCTTCCCTCTCTTTAGCCTGCTTCTCTTCCCTCTCTTTAGCCTGCTTCTCTTCCCTCTCTTTAGCCTCCTTCTCTTTCCGCTGTCTAGCCTCCTCCTCTTTCCGCTGTCTAGCCTCCTCCTCTTCAGTTCTTTCTTTAATTTTATAAAATATACCTTCCAATATTTCTTTTTCTTTTTCTTTTTCTTTTTCTGCTAATAATCCTTGTTTTTTAATTAACTTATTATAAATAGCCCATGGAAAATAATAAATGTGTGTTTGATATATTTTATCAATGGGTTCATTTTTATCGTGATCAAAATCCGTTTTTATTCTTTTTAATAATCTTTTGATTAATTCATTGAATAATTCTTTATGAAATTCAATCTCACGAAAATTTACAATATTACTATTTTTTTTTTCATCTAAAATCGAGTTTAATTCCTGAAATATATATGTATAAATTTCTTTAAAGATGCTGTTGATATGATTATCTGGATGAAAGATTTTAAAAACATTTCTAACAAAATTGTTCCATGTATTTATTTTATGCCAACGTTCCTTGGTAATGCCATACAAATTGTCTATCAATTCGTTAAACGAATCACTTTTCAAAATGTGGTGCAAATAATTGCAATATACTCTTACTAAATCAATACGTTCACGTTCTTCACGTTCTTCATCTGTTAGATTCGTTTTTTCCATATCAGACTATATATAATATATAAAAACATAAAATATATAAACCATAAAATATATAAACCATGAAATATATAAACCATGAAATATATAAACCATGAAATATATAAACCATGAAATATATAAACCATGAAATATATAAACCAAGAAATATATCAACCATAAAATATATAAAAGCATAATTACATAAATACATATACAGTTCTCTTTTTTTTAAAAAGATATAATGAACACGGATATAAACGACAGTTCATACAATCAATCTCAATTACCACATTCAACGCCCCACCAACAAACGCAATCAATACAACCTACAAACCCACCATCACTTGTGATGCCTGTTCTCCAAAAAGAACGACAAAACCTGTTTTTTTCTTCAACCGATGGAGAATGCGATATGTTTGTCACAAAACGAAACGGGAAAATAGAACCCGTTTCATTTGATAAAATTTTAAAAAGAATCAAGGCGATTTCTCGTCCCAATTATTTACAAAACCCCGTTTTAACAATCACATCAACCATTCAAAATGACCCCGTTGTTCCAGTGGAAGGTTCTCTACGCATTCATTTTGCAAATTTGGCAATGAAAGTAATTGATCAATTGTATAATAAGATTTCCACAAATAAAATAGACGAATTAACAGCAGAACAATGTGCGTCTATGTTGTCAATACATCCGGACTATGGTGTTCTTGCGAGTAGGGTAATTATATCAAATCATCATCGCGATACACCATCCTCTTTTTTAAAAGCCGTCAATTTATTGTATAAATATAAAAATAAACATGGAAAACATGCACCTTTATTATCCGAATCCTTTTATCAATTTGTGCATAAACGCGGAAATATATTTGATGCATTATGCGGTGATTGTCGTCGTGATTATTTATTAGACTATTTTGGTTTTAAAACATTAGAAAAATCCTATTTAATGCGAATCAATGGAAAAATAATCGAACGACCGCAATACATGTGGCTAAGAGTTGCGATTGCGATTCATTTGCCAACCAGTCCCCTACCGTTGTCGAATTCATCCACAAACACGGATATATTCAATTTAACACCGGAACAAGAATCAATGATCCTTTCAAAAATCACAGAAACGTATGAATACATGTCCAACAAGTTTTTTACACATGCAACTCCCACATTATTCAATGCGGGAACACCTACCCAACAATTATCAAGTTGTTTTTTAGAGGCAATGGAGAGTGATAGTATAGAAGGAATATACAACACGCTCAAAGATTGTGCATTAATTTCAAAATGGGCGGGAGGTATTGGTTTGCATATTCACAATGTTCGTGCAACCGGTAGTCATATAAACGGAACAAACGGAGTGTCAAATGGTATTATTCCCATGTTAAAAGTATTTAATAATACAGCAAGATATGTAGATCAATGTTTTTTACCCGAAACATTGATTTATACTACTAAAGGAATAATGCCAATGAAACACATAACGGTAGGAACGACAGAGATATTCAATGATACAGGAAACTATGAAACAGTTCACGATGTATTAGAACATACGGTGGAGAACGTGCAAATGATGGATATCGAAACCATGCATTCATTGTTCTCTTTAAAAACAACCGAAGAACATCCATTGTGTGTTTTACGAAAAGATAAATATCACAATAGCCCGTATAATCCATACCATAGTATTGAATCATTGCATAAATATTTTGGACAATTGGATTTATCAGAACAAGAAAAACAGACAATGATAAATCAAATTGATACGTGGGAAAAAGACATGATTCGTCAATTTGAATTTGTGGAAGCGAACCGGGTGCAAAAAGGCGATTTGATTGCATATCGTATTCCTAAATATGAGGCGGATATTAAATCGATTGCGTTATTAGATTGTTATATATATGGTATTTTAATTCAATATAATAATCCAGAACATTTGTTCTTGTCCAAATATACAAACAACATTGTCTTTTCTCACAAAAAATGTTCTCATTTAGAAAAAATGCTTTCTTTGAAAATAGATGTTTTGGAATATTTTGATATTAATATTATTGAGTATGAAATAGAATATGCTATTTTGAAAAACACAAATTCATTGCATGAAGAAATATATTCCTATGAAGAATTTATTCGTGAAATAAAAACGGCAAATGACAATACAAGTACAATTTTAAAATATTCGATTAATATCAAATGGAAAAATAATTTGCACATGCCTTTTCGAAACAATGAATTTTTATATACGAATGATAAAAAGTCCATTCATTCAAGGTGGTTAAATTTACCCAATGAAAAAATACAAGAAATATTGCATGGTATTTTGTGCAATTGTTTGGTTGAAAATAAAGAATACATTATTAAACATTCTTCTGTATTATACATTGAATCCATCCGTTATTTATGTATGCGTCTGGGATATTTAACGAGAGGTTTTTGGAATGAAATAAAACATGTGTGGGTTTTATTTGTTCCTAAAGGGGTTCTCTCAAAAGTAAATGAAAAAAAAGAACTCCCCGTTTCCTTTTTTCGAATTGGTGATTATTTATTAACTCCCATAACTGGATTCAATACTGAATATAAATACACCGGTGTATTGTATGATTTACAAATGAAAAATACGCATAATTACATGATCCATCATGGAATCGTTCACAACGGCGGCGGAAAACGAAACGGGTCATTTGCCATTTATTTAGAACCATGGCATGCTGATATAGAATTATTTTTACAGATGCGTAAAAACCACGGCGATGAAGAATTAAAGGCCCGTGATTTATTTTATGCATTGTGGATACCGGATCTTTTCATGGAACGTGTCAAAACGGGTAAAAAATGGACATTAATGTGTCCGGACGAATGCCCCGGATTATCCGATGTTTACGGCGAAGAATTCAATGAATTGTACACTCACTATGAGAACAACGGAAAAGGACGAAAATCAATCAATGCAAGAGAACTTTGGTTTCAAGTATTGGATTCTCAAATGGAGACAGGAACACCCTATTTATTATATAAAGATGCAGCAAATCGAAAATCAAACCAAAAAAACGTTGGCATCATCAAATCCAGTAATTTATGTGTTGCCCCCGAGACATTTGTTCTTACAGATAAAGGCCACGAACGAATAACGTCTTTAGTTGGTAAAAAAAACGTGATGATATGGAATGGATATGAATATTCAAAAGTAATGGTTGAAAAAACGGGGGACAATCAACCATTAATTGAGGTGGAAACAAATGAAGGTGTTATTTTAAATTGCACACCGTATCATAAGTTCTATATTTATAATATTACCAAATATTCAAAAGATGGGTTTCCTATGATTGACAGAAACAATATTAAAAAAGTGGATGCGATTGATTTAAATGTAGGTGATATATTAATTGAATCAACCTATCCTGTTATTGATTCTTCAAGCAGTTATTTATCGAAACAAGTCAATACATACACACAGGGATTTTTTGCTGGGTCATTTTTATCATTGGATAATAAATCCATATCCATATATGAGTGTGATGATTATGGTAATGCAAACGAACAGAATCAAATAATTATTTTAGAAAATGAAAAATGTGAACTATTGAGACATTTAGAATATAAACATTTGCTAGAAAAAACAGACAATTCAATTAAAGTGCAATTACACAATTGGATATTAGAACCTAATTACATTCCCAATGATAATACACCAATATATTCAAAAATGAAATGGTTTTCTGGGTTTTTCGATGCAAATGGGGTTGTTCTTAATAATTGTATACATTTGTCTCTTGCTAATTTTTCATTGATTTACCCTTCCTCTTTGCAAAATACATCAAAACAAAAGTATTTAGTAAAACTAAAATTGTTTTTACAAACATGTGGTGTTCATTCTATTATTTCTAAAAACAACGATGATTTAATTACAACCGATAAAAATTACAATGAAATACAAAATACTATTTCTGATTTATACATTTCGAATGATGATGGGTCGATACAAAGATTAATTGCAAACGGGTTCTCTTCCAAAATTGCAGAAATGAATGATATGATTTCAAAAATCATTCAACTAAAAAAACATCGTTCGAAATCTTTTACAACATACAAACGAAAATTGGTGAAAACAGAAGAATCCGATGAAATCGAAAATGCATTGAAAAACGGTTTTTTCACGGATGATATGATGGATGAAGAAGAACATGGAAGACGTTTTTCGGTTTCGTCTTCTTCTTCTTCATCGACCGACGATTTATTGAACGAAACCATTTCTTTAGAAACAGAACCTTTTTATTGTAAAATAAAACGTGTGGAAAATAAAGGACGTATCGATTCTACTTATTGTTTCACAGAACCCAAACGAAACATGGGTGTTTTTAATGGAATATTGGCGGGAAATTGCACGGAAATAATGGAATATAGTGATTCGAATGAAACCGCCGTGTGTAATTTAGCGAGTATTGCCTTGCCGTCGTTTGTAGAAAAAGGGGTTTTTTCATATGAAAAATTGCACAAAATCACCAAAATCGTTGCTTATAATTTAAATCGTGTCATTGATATAAATTATTATCCTATTGAAAAAACACGGCGTAGCAATATGCGCCACAGACCAATTGGGATTGGTGTGCAAGGTTTAGCTGATGTTTTTATGTTGATGAATATTCCTTTTCACAGCGAGGAGGCAAAAAAAATAAATGTTCTCATTTTTGAAACAATTTATCATTCCGCTTTGGAAACATCATGCGAACTTGCGGAAAAAGAGGGAGAATATGAAACATTTAGGGGGTGTCCTGCAAGTGAAGGATTATTACAATTTGATTTATGGGGAAAAGAACCAATACCTGACCGTTATGATTGGAAATTATTAAAAGAGAACATTTTGAAACATGGTTTACGTAATTCTCTTTTAGTAGCACCGATGCCAACCGCATCAACCTCCCAAATTTTAGGGTTTAATGAATGCTTTGAACCGATTACAAGTAATATTTATAGTCGACGAACATTAGCCGGTGAATTTATCGTGATGAACAAATATTTAATGAATGATTTGATCAAATTGGATATGTGGAATGAAAAAGTAAAAAATAATATTATTGAGAACAATGGAAGTATTCAACAATTGGATATGTTGCCGGAACAACTGCGAAATAAATACAAAACGGTTTGGGAAATACCTATGCGACATTTGATCGACATGTCTGCCGATCGTGGAATTTATATTTGTCAAAGCCAAAGTTTGAATTTATGGTTAGAAGATCCAAATTATAATATTTTGACGTCAATGTATTTTTATGGTTGGTCAAAAGGTTTGAAAACAGGTATTTATTATTTACGCCGCAGAGCAAAAATTCAAGCCCAACAATTTACCATTGAACCCGAAAAAAGAATACTTTCTGGTGAAACCGAAGATATTTGTGAAATGTGTTCTTCCTAAATTAGAATGTTTTGTTTTATTTAGGAATAAATATTGGTTGTTTTTTGTTTTTTGTTTTATATAAATCATTTATTTTATATAAAACGTTCGTGCAAATAACTTGATTCATGTGATGATATTTTTTCTAAACATTCGACAATGTATTACATGCATTGTCTGACGTGATGGCATTCCAATTTATATGAATCGATTTTAACCAATCAGATGTTGCCTTACAATTTTTTTTAAGAATTTCCGGGTTATATTTAGCAATAATGGAATCACCTGTATCATTGACATGAAATTCAGAACCCGTGGCGACACCATTATACGAAATTTGCATATTATTATTTATATCGGGACCAATAAATCCTGTCTCCGTGGAACCTATATTTAGTTTGTTCATTTCATTTGATAACACGGTGTTATTGAGAATCATTTGTTTAAAAGAAGGAATGGCGTATAATTTGTATGTTCTTAAAAAATAATCCTCAATTTGAAAACGCATTTGTTTTGTAAAATTAGTTGGGGAAGTATAAGCAATCATTTCATAAATACCACCACTAAAGTATTCATCCGATGAGGGCAAAGAATGAACCATTTCAACCTTTGTTTTTTTGACTTTATGTTCATCTATTTCTTGGGGGGTTGGATTTGGGTTTGGATTGCGTGTTTGTATGACTGTCTTACTATTGATCAAATCATTCTTATTAAAAATTAAAATGATAATTCCTGGCATTCCATTACTACCCTCTCCTCCGTGCGAATCACCTCCATTTCCACCATCTCCAATCATTTTTATAGAATCCCTATTTGATGGGGTGGTTCTACCTTTACCACCAAACCCGCCTTTACAAAAAGCAAATAATTCCGTGATATCATCCGGTATTGGATACGAATATCCAAATCTCTTTAAATTCGTTTTTAATTCGTTTGCATCTATATTTGCTGTTTCTATTATCCTTTTTAGGTCAGGAATTAAAAAACCCGCCCCATACATACCGTTATTTGCTCCACTGCTCGCTTCACCCGGTCCGATTGCACCACCACCACCACCACCGCCTTCCTCGTGCTTTCCATCGCCACCCGCTTTTGTATATTGTCTGTTTATGTTTGGGTATGTGTTGAAACTAGGTGCTTCACGAGTGAGTACTGATGATATAGTCTCTAAATTTGTTCCCGGCGCACCTTCCCATTTTGTACCCCACCCATTTCCACCACCTCCACCATGAAATGGTTTTTTTGTTTTAGTAATAATTTCTGCACTATTTTGTTGAACAGGAGGGGGCGCACCTTTTTGTTGATCAGGTGGGGGTCTGTTCATTTTTCCACGTGAACCTCTGTATCCTTCTGTCAAATCTTGAAATCCTTCATTTAATGATTGAAACATTGCATCAAACATTTCTACAACCCCCGGCGATGTTTTACCACCTTGTCCCGACCCACCCGCACCTCCACCAGGATAAAATTCAACAAATGACATGTCTCCTGAAAGAATAATAGAATCACCACCAGGAAATGGAGAGTTGCTAATAATTGGTCCTCCTCTCCCCGCTAAAAAATGATAAATAACAGAATCGTCGAATTCAATTGTTCCAAATCCAAATGATCCACCACCGCCACCACCACCACCCTCATCACCACCGGGGTTTACAGAACCACCCGCACCACCACCACCGGCAATAAACATTTGTGCCTTTATTTTGTTTTTTGTAAAGGAAGGGTCTTTAAAGGAAATACCCTCTGCCCGCGAACCACCAGGGATTACAACATACACTTGATTAAAGGGTTCATATTCCACAACAATCGCCTTATTTCCAAATACTTTTTTTAAATCAAGTTTTTCTTCTATTAATTTCTCTACTTTTATAATGTCATTAGGACCCCAATTTGGTGAGTTTTCGTACCATACCGTTTCCACCGGCCGGTCTTCCACCGTGTTTCCGTATGTGTCATTCGATGATCCAATGCACATACTATAATTAACTGCGGGGGTTAATGTGCTGATAGGCCCATTTCCGGTGGCATGATTTGTCGTAAAATTGGTCATATCACCATCTATGCCATAACAACTTGGGTTTTCCAGATCATTATTATTGCGATTGTAGATAAGTTCAAGCAAATGCCATGAATTTAGCTTTATTTTGCTTTTATCGATAACATTATCCACTATATTTATATCATATAAATTCATATGCACATTACCTGTAGAATCCATATAAATGGATATTTTACCATAATCAAATTGTCCATGAACCCCACGTGAAAAAATAGTACATTCTTTGATTTTGGTGAATTTGCATAAAATAAACAATGCAAATGAATCTGTTCCAATATTAAATTTGGGGTTTAAACAATATAAAAATTGATTATTATTAAAATCCAAAAATTTATTTGGATTGTAAAAGGGACAATACTCCGGTTTGCTTAAAAAATTATTTCCTTGACCACTTTCATCCTTCCATACATTATTCACACTGTCATATAAATCGCCTTTTAAACGTAATATTGTTTTTGCACCGGAAATATTTGTGGATATTCCGTCGATAGATGGTTGTGGTAAAATACAAAAGGATTTATCCGTTGGGTCTACATTATGATTGTCCATACATTGAGAGGGAATATTACCTAGACCTTCTTTATTTATTCCTTTCTTGAAATACATTATAAACAAACATGTCATTATGAAAATAAACAAAAGTAAAAAAAACAACATGTTTTTATTTAAGAATATATATATATATAAACCAATATAATAATATCCTTTTTACAACAAACAAACAAACAAACAAACAAATAAACAAACAAACAAACAAACAAACAAACAAACAAATGCATGTATTCTAAATAGTTTTGTTTATTTTGTATGTATCGAGATTTTAGAACGGGAGGATAGACATAAATGTCTATTCTCCTGTGTATTTTCATACAAAATACAATTATTTTGTATGAAACCATAAATGGGACCAAATATACATATGTCATTATACACCCCCTTCCGGAAGGGGGGTGGGAGGATAAACATTAACAACTGTAATTATTTGAAACACCCGCCCATGAAATTTCATTTGCATTAGCCCATCGTTGTAAATAACACAACCGCGAAGGCATTTCCATAGACTGTTCATACCACTTTTTATCATAAAAATTAATATATGGTGTTTGAATACTATTTAGTAAAACAACGCTTGAACCGGGTGTTTTTTCATTATATACATCGGATACAATATTCGTGTTTGTATGAAAAAAAAGTTTACCACCATTTTTAGATTTATCCACGACGGGGGTGGTGCAGGTGGTTTTCAATGGAATTAAAAAATGTATACCACCATTTTTAGAATTATCCACGACGGGGGTGGTGCAGGTGGTTTTCAATGGAATAAAACAACGTATTACATTGTCTGAATTATCATATATCCAATTATCTGGACAATTATGAATGTCTTGAAATACCCTTGGAGAACTAACTAAACTTTGAGAAACAGCCAAGACAAATAACAAACAAAAAAGAATAATTAATCCCACCCTTGCCAATAATTTGTAAAATGGGAGCATAAACACAAATAATATATATTATAGTATATAGTAAAAATGTTCAGTTCATTTTTAGACACGAATAAATCTCACATGAATGTAAGTTTATTAGATCAACCAAATAACATATTAAATTTAGATAAAAATAATGGGCGGGTTGATATTTTAAAATCATATGAAGACCCGGATATGATGTTTAAAATGCAAGAACGAATTGCTGTTAAAAATAAGGCAACCGAATACCGTGATGCATTAAATGGAACATGGGAAGACAATATTATGTCTCGAGCCTTTTTTTCTGCTAAAAATATTCAAATATTGCAAAATGCCATTCGTGCAGGGGTTTATGAAAAATCGAATAATAAATATATTGTTGCTCCACCAAATATTGACACTTTGAAAATTATCATGCGCAGCACCTACTTACAATATGCACAACATTATTCAAATAAAATTACAGAACAAATCGAACGATTGAATGATATTGTTTTGAGTTATGCAGTTGATTCTACGTATAATGAAGCGGTTGGTTATTTAAAATATATGGAGGATCAAAGCACGTTAATTGTACCACTTGAATTGCCATTGAATCATGACAGGCAGTATAAACAGTTGGAATTAAAGCCATGGTTTTAGAAGTGTTTGTTTGTGTTATTTTATTTGTGTTATTTTATTTGTGTTATTTTATTTGTGTTATTTCATAGGTAAATATATGAAATAACAATATCAAACAAAACCAAAACAAGAACCAAAACCAAAACCAAAACAACAAAAGGATGGGGGTAAGGGGGAAAACTGGGTTTCCCCCTAACTAATATTTAGAAAGGATAACATTTGGGATCAATTTATTTTTAATTGCATCTAATTTTTTAAAACATTTATTTATTGTAACTTCACTAATTCCACATATTTTTTTAATATCCATTTTAGTTATATTTAGATTACATACTTTAGAAACAAAGAAAATAACCCCGGCGGCAACGGCATGTGGTGTATTGTCTGTAATAAATTCATTTTTTTCTACCTTTGAAACAACAAACGTTGACAAAATCGTCAATTCTTTGTTCATTTGTAATTTGCTACAATATCGTTCAATAAAAGAACTGGGTGTAGTTGAACCTAAATTTGTATGAAAGGACGGATCTAAATGACGTTCTATATTATGCAATATATTTACAGCGGTAGAACACCCAGCGGTTGCACTCACTTTGTCCAAATAAAATATTTCAGATATTTCATGAGGTGTCCTTGGATATCCGTTCAAACGACATGATAAATAGATAGATGCCGCTTTAATCCCATCACGATTAAGACCTCTAAACATCTTTTGTTCCGAAATATCCTTGTGAATTGCAATTGCATCATCTATAAATATTTTAGGAATGCCCGAATTCTGAGACATGGTTGTAATAAATTGAAATTCATCATACAACGATTTCTCTTTATGCGGCATAGACTGCCATTCTGTCCATTTACGCATCTTTTTCATTTCATAAGAAGAATGATTATTACAAATAATTTTGCATCCAAACGACGATTCAAACAACAACGGATTGATAGGATTACCACATCTTGTCATATCATTATTATTTTTATCATCCGCCCCATAAAAACGCCATTCGGGTGAATAATCCAATGTTTCTTTATAAATAATTCCGCACGATTTGTTGACGCAAGTTGGGAAACCGTCTTCTGTAATAATTAAAACGGATTGACAAACAGAACACATGTCATTTATTTTTGTTTTATCACTAAAATCCTGGTCCATATCTATTTTTTCTTCATTCTCCTTGTGATTCGATTTGTTCATGTACATTTTACGGAATTTAGTTGGACGTTGAATTATATCAGACACGGATGTGTTTGATGTGCTTATTATATTGATAATTTCATCTTTTGATACACTTGTTTCTGTAGAAGAATCCGCCGTCATAACAGAACCATGTTCTTGATCAAATAAATTCCATATGCATTCTTTTTCTTTTTTTGTGTAATGAATGGTTTTCTTCTTCTCTTTTTTTTGCTTTTTTTCGGAAATAGTTTTAGTGATTGATTTTTTTTTTTCGTTATTCGTTGGTTTTGTTTTGTTTTTTTTTATTCTTTTTGGGTTTGAAATGTATTTTCTTGAAATTTCTATATTACTTTCATTCGAAAAATTTTGCATTCCTTATTATCCAATTTATCTTTTTATACTATTTTGATTTGTGTATTTAAAATCAATTTTTTCAATATATTACGAGTTTTGCAATGAATAATATGTTGGTATATTTTATAGTTTATTTTTTAATGCCAAAAATGAAAAATCTACCCCAAATGAAGAATCTACCCCAAATGAACAATCTACCCTCCACCGGTGAACTAACAAACATAGGTCCCGGTCATGTGAATAATACTGGGTCAACCGTTTCTGGTGCAATGAAAACTTTTTTTACGGATAAAATTAAAGATTTGCCATATGTGGGAACCGCCATAAAATTGTCTGAATGTGCTAAATGCCCACCACGCATTGCAGATAATTTAAAAATAAGACGTTTTTTGCAAAGTTTATGCACAATTATCGAGAACGATCCTTCCATTGAAGCACTTGTACGTGAAAAAGTAAAAGAAACAATCAATGCCATTTTTTCTGAAGAAGGCATTAAAACAGATTTTAAAAACGTTGTTCAGAATGAAATAAAAAAAGAACTAAAAACGGAATTTTCTAAAATTATTTCCAATAATTATCAAATGAATTATGTTAAACTAATGTTGAACAATGAAGATTATTTCAACCATTTAAAATATAAATATAGCATACCAAAAGAAGAAACTGATCAAAATAAGAGCGTTGATTATATTATCAAACGTTTCACTACAAACATTCCACCGGATGATAGTTCTACTAAATTGTTTGGTATATTTGGAGGGGAAAATAATTCTGAAAAAAGAATGGCCGGTGGAGTTAACAAAATTATAGAAACGGCGACACAAAACATTGGAGCTGCAGTGAAACAGAAACTTAATAATGTGAAACAAACCGTTGAAAATGCAGCGGAACAGAAACTTAATAATGCGACAGAAGCCGTTAAAGCCGCAGCGAAACAGGAATTTGGTAGTATTTTAACACCCCCCGCCGCCGCGGCACCAGCGGCACCCGTGGCAGCACCCGTGGCAGCACCCGCCGCGGCACCCGCTGCAGCACCCGTGGAAGCACCCGCAGCGGCACCCGTGGAACCCGCTAAAACATTATCCCCGGCGGCACCCGTGGCACCCGTGGCACCCGTTAGCGATTCTGCACCCAAATCTGCATCTAATTCTCAATGCCAAGATTGTCATAAATCAATTGAAAAATTATTAACAAAATTTCATAAAGAAAATGAACCATATAAAATGCACGATAAAATACTCGATATTATTAAAAATAAAATCAAAAAAATAATTAATGATGATGAAAAAACATTGGAAGAACAACGAAAGATATTAGAGATTGGAAAAAAAAACTTAAAAACAGCTGCAGATACGCCCGATGCAACCGAATTTCAAAAATTCACTGGTTATCAAACGATTCAATATGAAACTCAAAAAAAAATTACCGATTTTATTAAAACATTGGTTGATTATCAAAATTCAAACGGATCATTCGATGCATTTACATTCGACCCTGCCCAAATAGAAAAAAACACTGATCAAAATAAAAACAATCCATTTATAGTAGGAAATAATAATCTATATTATATGATTTTTGAGTCTTATATTAAACGACATGAAAAAAAAATAAAGACATTTTTAACAAAATCGATCAATAATACCGGCCGTATAGTTAAAAAGATTACCATCGAAGAAGCACTGGATATGATTAGAGATGGTGTCAATAGTAATTTTAAAATAACAAAAAAAGAAAATCAATCCGCTGGAAATACCAGTCCAATCACAACAACAGGTGGAAAAACAAAAAAAATGCATTGGAATCATCAAAAAAAACAAACATGTAAAAACATAAAATCAAAAGCAAATCAAAAAAATAAATATAAAACAAACATGCCAAAAAATCAACAAACACGTCAAAAGCGTTCTAAATTATGTAAAAAGAGAACAAATAAACAAAAATAAAAGGATTGATTTATTTTGATCCGTTTTATCTTTTGTTTTATTTGCAGTTCGTTTGTTCTTAATGTCTATGTCCCGTTATTTTTCATACAAAATAATATTATTTTGTATGAAACCATATATGAGGACAAATAGACATTAAAAGAACGTTCTGCGTGGCTATCACCATATATATGTATCATTATTATTGTACAATATATATTTTTGATATATTTATTATTTACAAAGACAGAGCCTGTGTAAAATTACATGATATAACCTTGTAAAAATCGGACTTTTTATTGTATTACAAAACAATATATGTCAAATACCCGTGTTGACGATTCGTCTTGTGAAATAAATGACATTCGTTCCATGAATGATTTCAAATCAATTTCCTTTTCAAATTATAAAAAAACGGAAGTAAAAACCCAATTGATCGAAAATATAAAAAATGCAAAATTAGAACCCGCGTCTTATTGGACCGCTGAATTGATTTGTGCTGGACATTTTATGGATGTCTGGGAAATTATTTTGCATTTTTTTGGAAAATATATTCATTTAGGCAATCCAAAAATGGTGGTTTATTTAGAACGCCGTTTTAATATTTTTCGAAATATTGTTTCTCAAGGAATTGTTCTCAATGAGTACGATTTACGAAATTATAATAACATTCGAAAAATGTTCGCCGAATTGATTTGCATATTATGTCTTTCCCAACGCAAATATAGTATCGAACCCGTAAAAATAAATCGCATTGAAGAATTTGATATATCTTTCATGTCAGAACGATTAAAAGCCCCCTCTGATAAATACATAAAACCGGTGTTTTTATCCAAGGATCCAAAGGAAATATTTATTCCTATCAACGAATTCGCGTATCATATTTCAAGCGAAAGTAAAAACACATTGATGGCATGTTATTGGATTGAATGGATCATTGAATTTGACATTTTATGCAAAACAAAAAAAACAAAGGCTCTAAAACTAAAAAAAAAGAACCAAAAAAAGAAACCCGATAAATTAGAAAGCTTGGAAACACTATTTGACAATCAATTCAATGAAAGTTCTCTTTTTGCAACCCACACTTTGTTCGATGAAATCATTACCAAAGAACCATGTATCTGTGAAAAACGACAAATATACAAGGTAGAAACCAAATACAAACGGGATATTATTTGGTTAGTTTGGGATTCTTTATTACACACTTCTTCTAATTATGATCCATTTTGTAATAATATATTGCAATCTCTTTGTGAATTATTTTGTATTAAATATACAACGGGTTGTTCAAAAAAACGGCGTTATTTGCTTTATTTTGCGGTCATGTTATTAACGGAGGCAATTCCAACAAATGTTGAAATTATTGAAGAATCAAACAAACCAATTTTGCAATCGGTTGTTGATAATATTGATGCCATTTATAAACAAATCAAGAAAAATGAATATTCACCAAATACGGATTATTTATACTCGAATTTAGGAGAACATCGTTCCAATATTGAAAATACGATGAAAAAGTTAGAAATTGTTAACCAATGTAATATATCATCCACCCGAATATGATACAATAAAAACAATTCATTCTGTTGTCCTATGTTTTCATACAAAGCAACAATGTTTTATATGAAATTTGTCATGTGTTATTATTCTCTATCATACACCCCATTTTGATAAGGGTTTTATTACACAGTGGATATTATATATATTATTATATATAACAATAATTGTTATGATTGATTCTAATCTATCATATAATGATACCAATGATGATTTTTTATGTTATGCTCATATAGGCAGACTAAGTGATGAATATACAGAAGGTCGCATTGATGATAAAAATGATATTGTAATATTTGAAAACACGGACATTAAGATAGATCCGGATTTATATACCATGTATGAAAAACATATTGAGGTTACACGTAATATTGCATATGAAATGAAAGGTTATTATGATTCACAACATGATAGATTTTTTGAAAAACCAAACAACTGGAATTATAGTAATACTCAATCTTTAATTGAAAAAAGAGATATTGATGTTTATAAAATATATTCAGAAAATGACGAACGAACAGTAATAGTAGGAGAATTTAATCCTACTATTACTGTCTATACGGATACTGGCAAACCCAAACCCAAACAATATTATTGTCTTTATGATATTGTAAAACAAAAATTAAATAATAATCCTTTTTACAAGCCTAGGATGTCTAAGTTAGTATCAACGATTTTGACTAAATATAATAAAAGATATGAAAATATTGATACATTAATTACAGAATATAGAAGTAAAAAAAAAAATGATAATGATAGTTTGAGTTCAGAATCTAATACTGAAAAAGATCATGATCTTTCTATTTATAAATTTATTTCAAAATATAAAGCGCTAAAAATAAATCATCCTGATGA
>Ga0114975_10001224_pt1 | contig 18545 bp, 28 predicted proteins | sample S_130626_EF_Meta_FD_87031 | JGI IMG/M metagenome (GOLD analysis project Ga0114975, IMG submission 87031) | Freshwater microbial communities from Lake Simoncouche, Canada to study carbon cycling - S_130626_EF_MetaG | ecosystem: Environmental > Aquatic > Freshwater > Lake | place: Lake...
CAAGTAGCCTAGCCTGTTGTATAGCCTGCCTGCGCATGTATTTTTCTTTCAGTATTAGAATGTATTCGGGTACATTAACACCACTACCAATGTGTTGAGTCAGTTTGCTTAAATAAAACGCACCACCTACCCTCTCTAAATCTCCCTTTGATTTTAAGTGCTGTAATACGGTTAATATATCTATTGGTTCGTTAGTTTTTTGAAACAAAGCTACAATGCTATTGTATATTATGCTATGCGCTTCATTGTAGAAAACATTTACTGGCAACGCATCAATAACTTCATGCGCAACATCTTTAAACGATAGCATAGCCCCCAAAATAGCCTCTTCTATATCCACCGCATTTGGCGGAACTTGCAATAATGGCTCTGCTTGAATTTTCCCTTTATATTGATTATTTTTTTCCATGATTTTCAAAAGTTTGTGTCTTTTTCTTTTTATTTCTTAGAATTTCTCGCTTAGTATTGTCCAAGCAGATTGCTATAATTTCGCTGATGTGTCTCATATTTAACTGAATTTGATTTCTTTTAGTAAATGCTTAACAAAGTGTACTGCGTGTATATTATAGTTTGTTAAGCCTTTTATGCCATTGTAATTTATATCTTTATCATTTGCTATGTTCATTTTTTCCTCTAAGAATTTAAGATATAACTCCACTAAAATTCTATATCCCGCCTTTTTCTTTTGCTCTTCGTCAAAAGCACTGGTTATTTTTTGACTAAGATAATTGACAATCTTTCCTCTTTGCTCTTCCGATAAACGCCTAAATTCGTAAGCATAACTGCACGCATTATATCTATTGTTTTCAACATCTATTTTTTTTAAATTAAAAATCGTATCTAACTGCTGAGTAACCTCTGATTTTGAAACTTTAAATTCAGAACCCAAGTGGAACGTTTTTCCAAAGTACTCAATTTTAATCAACTGAGCCTCTATTCTTTCTTCGTATTCGCCAGTTTTTTCATTAAAAAAGAACTTGCATTTATCCCTATGTATTTGAGTGTAATATATACGATTTTCTTGCTGTTCGTTTATTGATTTCTCTTGTATATCTTTGTTTTCAATTTGTGTATCAGTTTGATTTTCGCTTGATTTTATGTTTTCTTCCATAACTTGATTTATAATTACATTGTCTTTATCCCCACTTGCTATCTGCATGAAAAAGTAGTCCACAACTTCCGTTGTATGGATATACGTTACAGGCTTCCCTTTGTAAAAAGTAAGTTCAAACCTTATCAACCCAGCCTCTTTAAAATCCTTAAAGTACTGCATAATTGTAGGTCGTGATAGCCCCGTATGTTCGCACATATAAACATACCAACCAACATAAGGGCTTCCATTTTGCGTAAAGTTGTAAACTCTACTTAGAATTTCTTTTGCTTTGTTTATTTTACTTGGGCTATATTTTTTACCCGAAAACTCAAATTTTCGCAGTAAAATAGCCATATCATCGTATAACTTAGTTATACTTATCCGTGGGTCTTTTAAAAAAGACACATCTTTTTTTGTTTTATCGGCAAAAAATTGCGAACTTTGTACTTGCATAATTATTAAATATTTTCCTGCAAAGGTAATTAAAATTCCCCGAGAAAAAAGTTTTTTGGGGGATTTTAATTTTTATCTCACAATCAATTTTTGGCATTTGTTCCAAAGCCTCGTACTGGTCTTTCGTTATCCAGCCTATTTTTGTTCTATATCCCATCTGTCTTGGTATTTAGATATAGATTTCATCTCTGACAATTCTTGCCGATAACCGCAAAGCTCACAGTCTATTCTAATTAAGTCTTCAACAGAGAAACCATTCTGCAGTAATTCAAGCAACTCACCTATGGTAATATAATCACCTTTTTCATTGATTATATTACTGCACGATTCGCAATGATAGTGCGTTTTAATTTCTTTTTCTTCCATGGTTATTCTATTTTAATTGTGTTATTCATCATACTTATAGTGAACAAATGCATTATATTGAATTATTCCGCAAAGTTACAAAAAAAAACCTAAACAAACCAAATAAAACGCAAAATAAATTCAATCCGTAAAAAACTTACCTGAGTACTTATAGTATTATTAGTTATTATAATATAATAATATACTCATGTAAATTTTTTACACGCTGAAAAAAAATAACACGCATCTGATAGAATAATTAACAAATCACACCTTGAAACGCTTGTAAAAACAAGATTTTTAGTTGTTTGTTTTTAAAAATATTTAACAGGTTGATAAAATAAAAAATAAATTTGTTTCATCGCAGAAAAATAATTACCTTTGCACAATAACAAAGAGGCGGGAAAAAGGTTCTCTTTTTGTTTCTATCTTGCATCTTTTTCCAGAAAAATGCGGAATTTTTCTTATTTTGACTCTCTGCGAAAGAATCAAAAATGGCACACTAAAAAATAAGGCTGGCATAACGCTAGCCTTATTTAGTTAAAAAAAGTTGTGTTTTGTTTGCTTTATTTAGATTATTTTTTGTAACTTTGCGGAATAATTCAGAAATATGAACGACAATAAAAAGCCATTAAAACGAATTGAGTTTAAAATTTATTATTATAATGAATTTAGGGAACAAATATGTGGTGCGCACGAAAAAATATCAGGCGACGTAAGCGGATTAAAGGGCGATGTTAGCAACATATCAGGCGATGTCAGCGGATTAAAGGGCGATGTAAGCAGATTAAAAGGCAACGTCAGTGGAATTAAGGGCAATGCAGATGGATTAGAGGGCGACGTACAGGATTTTGTTGAGTAAGATAAACTTTTTAAATTAAAAAATAATCAAATGAAAAGAAAAAACAAAAGGTATATTGTATTTGATTTAGGGTATTATGGACAAATACCGCACTATATTTGCACGCTTGAAAATAAGAAGTCAATTCGCTTGTTTTTAGAAAAATTACAGCTTTTGAATATAAAACCTGATTTAACTGGTCTTTGCGCTTCGGAACGAAAAAAAATAAAGAAATAGCTTGCGATGGTAAGGATTGGCACTATATCTTAAAAATGGAATACGATGTTGCGGTTCAAGAACTTAGCGAAAAAATAAATTATTTCTTTAAGGTGGAAAATATATTGAAATGAAACAAGAGGATTTATTACAAATATCCGTAGTTAAGTACGTAAACCTTGCGTACGGAAACGATTATATGGTTCAAATGAACTATAATAACGCTTATAGTGCAAGCGCAGGTGCTAAGGCTAAGAAAATGGGTAGAGTTAAAGGTTTTCCAGATTTACAGATATTAGATTTAAAGAAAAATAGAATTTTGTTTTTAGAAATAAAAACAGAAAAAGGAAAGCTCAGCAAAGAGCAGAAGCAAATATCGGAGGTTCTAAAAAGCGCAGGGTATTCTGTTGAGACTGGAATTGGATTTGACAACTGTAAAAATATAGTAGATGAATTTTGTAATTTTTAACATAAAAATATAAGAAAATGAATTTCAATATCACTTTGAAAAAAGAAAAAAACGGCTCAACATTTTCGGTTGAGGAAAAAATAAATCTTGTAGGTATTACCGCCAAGAATAAAGATTTTTTGCAAAAAGTTATGGATAGCGATTTTCGCCTTACATATTTTGAAAATGGAGAAAGAGTGTATTATAGCGTTGGCAACAAAGAAGCATTTGCTGATATTAAGGACTTTTTAACTAAAAAAAGGCTTTTGGTCATCTTTGAGGAATTTTCGGGAGAAAAACATACAATTTATTTCCAGTTAATGCAATTTAATAACGAAGACAAGAAGAAACTGTTTTACCTTAACGGCATTGTTGTTAATAAAAACGGAAAAATAACTAAAATATATCTAGCCAATAAAAATGATTTATCTCACAAAGACTTTGGGTTAAATCAATATATTATTTAAGAAAAATACGTATCTTTGCAAAATATGTACATAGCATTTGGACTAATTATAGGGCTTATATTGGAAGCCAAACAAAGAAAAACAAAAAATAATGATAAAAACAAGAAAAACCGCAGAAATTACTAACATTGTTATTCACTGCTCAGATACACCCAAAGGAAAGCATTTCACAGCCAAAGATATAGACCTTTGGCACAAAGAACGGGGCTGGACAAAAATCGGCTATCACTTTGTCGTGCTTTTGGACGGAAAAATAGAATATGGCAGAGCAATTGAACAGATTGGCGCACATGCTGAGGGTTATAACCAAAATTCTATCGGTGTATGTTACATCGGCGGAGCTAAGGGCGAAGATACCCGCACGGAAGCCCAGAAAACAGCCTTAAAAAAGCTAATTACAGAGCTCAAAGCCAAATATCCGAGTATTAAGCAAGTACTAGGGCATAGGGATACAGGAAGCCCTAAGGCTTGCCCAAGTTTTGACGCTAAAAGCGAGTATGCTTAATTTTTAATAATAAAAACTTAACCAAACAAAAAAACTAAACGTATGAAAAAATCATTTTTTTATTTAGGGGTCGGGGCATTTTTTACTAGTATCTGTACATATTTAGAACTTGAAATTGGTTTAAATAATACCATTTCTAGTTTTTTAATAATATCAGAAATAATTATGTGGGTTTGGGTATTTTTTAAAATAGACGAAATTTAATTAAAATAAATTTGTTTCATCGCAGAAAAATAATTACCTTTGTATTAAAGTTCAAGAATTAAGTTACTTGTACTGTGTTCTTTAAAACAACTAAGGCTGGCAGAAATGCTAGCCTTAGTTGTTTTTATAAAAAAAATGTGTTTTATTTGGTTTATTTAAACTATTTTTTGTAACTTTGCATAAAATTTCAGAAATATGAAAACAGAAACTAAAACAGACACGAGTAATGGAACGGCGATAAATAGTGCTTATAGCGGTTTACCTTGCTATGCTGACGTAATCTGCCCGCTTGAAATAATGATTTCAGGCAAAGATAAACCATATTACCCTGTTGATAACGAAATTATAATTGATAACGTTGAATTTACAGTGTTTGGCAATAGATGTAATGAAACAAGGGACAGCAAGAGGCAAGAAATAAAAATAATACTAAAAACATGGAAATAAAATTTAGAGCGATACTTTTGGATCAAAATTTTGGCGAAAAAACTGATGTATCATGGGTATATGGAAGTCTTAATGTATTTGATAACGGAAGCCGTAGTATTCGTTATTACTCAGATAATGGCGTATCAAATAAAGTAGAAGTTAATCCGATAACAGTCTGTCAATACATAAATTTAAAAGACGAAAAAGGAAAAGAAATCTATGTTGGCGATATAGGTTATTTACAGACGAATTGGGGCGAACGCCTTAAATGTGTTGTTGAATTTTGTAAGGCAGGTTTTATTTTTTCTTATATCTCACGGAACAATAAGAAAAAGTGTATTTTTGCGCAAGACGTGGCTTTGAATAAAATGAAATTTGAAATAATAGGAAACATATACGAAAACCCAGGACTTACCTTAAACTTACCTTATAAATGAACTATGAAAAAACTAAAAATAACGCTAAAAATCGTATTAACTGTAATAAAGCACATAGCTTTTTTGGGTATATTTTACTTTGCTTTTAAACTCTCCTTAGAGGCGGTAAAGATAAACGATGGCATGGTGTATATGACGCCTATTGATGCCTTGTTAAACTTAGACCCTTATTATGCAATGGCTAAATATCAAGGCATTTTTTCTTGCTTTATGTTTATAGCGTTCAGTGGAATTTTCTACGTGATATTGGTCTTGGTGTTAGATTTATTAAAAAATGATAATAATGGATAGAATTATTTATATCAGAAAAGGGGAGTTTAACCTATCCCTTAATAAGAACCAAAAAATGGAAGGCAATTATCATGTTGAAATTAAGACAAAGTATGGAAGTGTCCACATGGACACAAACGATATGAGGGAAGTTTATCAGAAAAATGGATATTTCTCAATATGTTTGCTTCTTTCTGAGAATAAAAGTTGGTTAAAGGTTTTGGGGTATGGAAGTAGATTGAGCTTTATAAGGCTTATTTTTTGGGCTTTTACTATTTTGTTTATACAATGGATATTTAAAAAACAATAATAATGATAATAGGGACGATAGATATTAAACAAGCTGTGCTACTAGATAGCATAAATAAAGTATTATCTGGAAAATTGCATAAAGAGTTTTGGATTGGGTGCGTAGGCGGTAACTTTAAAGCATACTCTTGCGATGTAGATGTATTGAATAAATACTATACGCACGGAAGCGAGTATAACCTAAAACTAAATGTTACAAATGACGGCACTTTTTTTATTGAGAAAATACAAGAAATTGCTGAGCAACAAAAATTATTTTAAATATGAAAAATATACACAAAACAAGGCAAGAAATTAAGCAGGTTCTATCTGATATAGAGCCCATAACGTTTGATTTTATAAAAAAGAGCAAGAAATATATTTTTGCTGAAAAAAGAAATAAAAAAAGACTAAGGTATTTAAAGTTTGCTAAAAAGGCTTTAAATCCAGTCAGCCAAAAAACATTTGAGTTGAATTTTAAAAAGGGCGAAAAACTATCAATTGCGATAGAAAAGAAAACGGATAGATTTAGTTTTGCAGATTTTAAAACTAAAATATAATGGCAATACTATCATGGAAGCAAGAACATAAGGTGCGTAAACAAATTGCAGAGAGGCAAGGTTTTAACGTTGTAAGCGCAAAGTATTACGCAGAAAGCAGGCGTAAAGGTATTCCAGCTGAGCAAGCAATAATAAAAAGAGGGGGAATAGATAAATTTTTTAAAAATACACTTTAAAAAAATGGAATTAGCGGAAACTTTACTAAGAATTATCATATACAGTTGTTTTTTCGGCTCAGCGTTACTTTTTTTTATTATTTTTTTGTTTTAATTAAAGTTTTTTCTTTAACTTTGCGTAAAAAAAAATAAAGGCTATATGATAAAATACAAAGATAAAATCTTTAAAAACGAAAAAGAACTGTACGAATACGCTGTTACTATTGTGAATGATTACTACATTCCTGTTAATTTTGAAACGTTTTTGTCAAACTTAAAGCTAAAAATGCCTGTAAATGAGGCAATTTTGGGCGAGAAAAAGAAAGCGCAAACGCAAGAGCAATCAGAAACGCAAGAAAATGATAAAATCATTTCAAAAAAAAAAAGAAAACCAAACGCAAGTATTGAAGTCGTTTTTAACGGAACGGTTTACGAAAGCAAAATGGCTCTGTATAAAGCTATATCGCAAGGTGTTGAAACACATTGTAGTTATTTTACGTTCATTGATAATTTTTTTAGAAAAAAACAGCCAATAGAGCAGGCTATTTTAATAAAAAGACAGAAAAATGTTCAGCTAAAACCAAAAACAAATAAAAAACATCACGAGGTGCATGTAAACGGCAAACCGCTTTCATTAACTAGTAAAGAGTTTAAACGTGAGTTTGGTGTTTCTTTATGGACATACACTGGTAGAATAGCTAAGGGAATGAGCCACGAAGAAGCTATTTGTAAGAAATACAAGAAACGCTTTAAAATTGAGGGCTTAGGAGAATTTCAGAGCATTAAAGACTTTAAAGTATATTTAGAAAAAAAAGGTATAAACGTTTCAGATTTAACCGCAAGACGAATGGCTAGCGGAATTATGACTGAAAAAATGAAAAAAAGGCTTTTTGAACCTAAAAAAATAAAATTTAAATATAAAGGCGTAAACCATGAATTTCATTCAATATACGAAGCGGTAAAAAAAACAAAGCTAAGCGGATTTATTATAAAAAAAATAATTGAGGGCAAAGCGATAAAAAGAGATTTAAAGTAAAATAGATTATGATAAAAACAGTATTTATAATAAAAACAAAGCAAGAGGATTTAGACGGGAACGTTTTAAACGAAGAGAGGGTTATTATTGCAGAGGATAGCGGTATGGCACAACATTACCTTATAGAAAATGGTATTTGTAAATCTGAAAGTATAAAGGGCATTAAGGCAGTAGAGCAATGCCACTGTTTTATTGAAGAGCAGATAACTAGTAAGCCAATTTATCTTGTTAGTATCACAGAGGACGTGGAACAAAGTGAAAAATTTGTAAAATCAAAAATATATGTTCCAGCTTATTCAGTTCTTGAAGCAGTAAGCATCGCTGAAAGTGATAAACCTGTTTTTTTGAGTGAGAAAAACGGAAAGGTTGTTGAAGTTACGGCAGTTACTAAGACAAAGATTTTGGAAATTATAGAAATATAGTAAAATACTGTAACAATACTGTATGGCTAGACAAATAAGAGGAAGAAACGGTGGAGTTCTTAGCGTGCTTGAAAAAGGGGAGACGCTGCCTGGTGGAGGAAGACCCAGGAAACTTGTATCCTTACTAAAAGGTCAGGGTTACAAGCGTTCGGAAGTTGTGGACACTATGCTTGCTATGCTTGCTATGGATATAGACGAACTGAAAGAAGTTTACCAAAAGCAAACATCAAGTGTTTTGGAAAAAATGGTTGCCAGTGCGGTTAAAAAAAGCATGGAAAAAGGAGATTTGAACACCTTAGAAATCATTCTAAATAGAACGTTTGGCGCACCTAAGCAAGAAATTGAGAACACTCTTGTTACCCAGAAGCCGATACTTAATTTAAACCCTATTGTTTTGAACAAGAGCGAGGAAGACAAACAGGACTTAAAGTAAAGGTTTAATGGAAGTACAGGTAACAACGGCGACAAACAAAATCGCTGGGCTTAGTAAAAAAGTAAAAGTGATTCAGGGTGGACAAGGTGCTGGGAAAACGTTCAGTATCTTGCTTATTTTGATTAACCATGCTTTATCTGTGCCAAATCAAGAGATTATCATAGCCTCAGCTGAATTGTCTAAGATGAGGCTGACTGTAATAAAAGACTACCAAAAGCTACTTGTTTGGTTCATAGAAAACTACGGCATCATTTGCCAACCAAAAGATAACTACATATTTACACAGTTCCCAAATGGTAGCTTTATACGCTTTATATCCGCAGACAAGTCAGATATAGGCAAGGGGTTACGTAGCAATGTTTTCTTTATAAACGAGGCAAACAAATGCAATTTTGAATTTTACCTAGCTATCGCAAGCCGAAGCAAGAATATATACATAGATTTTAACCCAGATAGGGAGTTTTGGGTACATAAGGAATTATTAAAAGAAAGTAAAACAGATTTCATAAAGCTAACATTCCAAGATAATGAACAACTTGGGGAAGAAGAAAAGGACAGCATACTTGATTACAAACGAAAAGGCTACAATGAAGACGGCACGATTAAAAACGAATACTGGGCAAACAAATGGCGTGTGTATGGTCTTGGAGAAATAGGCATACAGGTTGATGCGGTTTTTCAGAATTACAGAGAAATTGAGATGTACAATGAAAAAACAAACGAAGACTATGACTACTATAGCGAAGCTGATGACAAACACTATGACTACGATGACGAAGAGTCTGAAGAAGATGCTAACAACGGAACAATTTACAAACCGAACGTAAAGCCTATAATTGACTTAGAACACCTGCTAGGCTTTGGGTTAGACTTTGGTTTTACAGACCCTAATGCACTTGTAGCTATGTACAAGTACGATGACAAGATTATTTTTGAAGAGTGGATTTACCAAACAGGGCTAAGCATAAGCCAACTGCGTGAACTTATGCGTAAAATGATAGAAGACAGGGGCTATGACCCAGATTTTTTCTGGGAACGTACACTTGTTCTATGCGATTCATCATCACCAACTTACATAGAAGAATTAAGGCAGAATAATTTTAGGGCTTTCAAATGCTCTAAGGCAGATGATGCAAAACGTACTACAATAAACGAACTAAATGCAAGAGGGTTCTACGTGTCAAACAAGAGCAAGAACCTTATTGGTGAGTTGCAGAAATATACATACGTCAGAGACAAGGACGGCAGGAAAACAGAAGTAACAAACGAAAAAGACGACCATTTGATTGATGCAATGCGTTACGTTTACTGGCATTTCAAGGATAAGTAATTTTTAAAACCAAACATATTATAACTTTTAAGAGAAATAGAAAAAAAATGTATTTTTATTTGGTTTAATTGATAAAATTCCTTAACTTTGCGGAAAAATTCAAATAATTAAGAAAAAATGGAATGGAACGAACACGCTGATAAAGAATTGCGAGAGGATATTAAAAAAACTATGAAGAGATTCTACATGGACATAATAAAAGAAGACAACGAAGACTTTGAAAAAGGGCTTAAAATTCAGAATAGTTATTATGATAAGATATTTAAAGATGGATTTCTTGATAGTTATCTAAGCGATGACATGAAAAATCTTTTGCTTGAAAGCGATAAAATGCCAAGAATTGTAAAAAATTACTTACAAGAATTGAGCAACGAAGCTAAATTATACATTGAACAGAATTTAAATTACAATGAAAAGGAACCAAATGATTTTTGGTATAGCAAAGAGCATAAAGAAGCTAAGGTTAAATTAGACTCTTTATTTACTGTACAAGGGTATTTTTCAGAAAAACAATCAAACGAATACAAGATAAGTTCTGCAAGGTATCAATTAAGCCAAGATAAACAGCTTATTAAACGATTACTTTCAATAAATGAATTTGAAGAGTTTTTAGCCAAAGCAGAGAAAAAGGAAAAAGAAAAATACATAATAAACAAGATATGAGGACACAAGAAAAAGAGGGGGTAGATTTTAACGAGTTTCAAAGAGATAGGAAAATAATAGCCGAATATGATGATTACATAATAAGTTTGTTTAAAGATGAGTACCACGTTGGTAGTTATTATTGGTATATGTATTTTGATGCTGGTATTTTTAAAACGCTGGACGAAGCAAAAGAACGTGTTATAAACGAACTTTTAAGAAAAAATTTAGAAATTAAGGACGAAATAAAAGAAATAAAAGGCGTAGGAATTTTTAGGAAAGAGCAAAAACAAAGCAACAGAATACCATTTGTTTCCCAGCAAACAATGGGAGATGGAAGCAAGAGATATAGACTTGGGTTTGTATCAAACAAAGGCAAAAAAGAGGTAGAATATACCTATGCTGGCGATGATATATTCTACGACACAAAAGAAGAAGCCGAAAACACTTTAAATGCTATTAAAAAGGACTATGTTTTGGAGGAAAAACCTGTTGAAAATATGAAATTTTATAACAAAAACTTTTTTCAACCCACAGTATTATTTGGACTTATGGTATTAGTCATAATAGTTGCTATTTTTGTTTTAAATAAATAGATAAAGATGAAAAAAACATGAAAAACAATGAAAAACTTCGCTATATTCCTAAAAAAAGGACTTTCTGCGTTAAAAAACCTGTTGAGCAAGTAGAATCTAATCAGTCGTATTTTTTAGAATTTTTGGTTTTACAAATAATAGGTTTTACTTTTGTAGCTTATATTATTAAGTTTTCCTTTAAATAGTATTTGTTTTTTTACTACATTTGTATTGTAAAAAACAAGGCATGCGGAGTAAAGAAACCACGTACTACATAACAAAAAATGAAAAGTTCAATTTACCGCTCCATTCAGGTAGCGGTTATTTTGGCGAAATTACCGCAGGTATATCCGTAGATTTAGGCGTTGTAAAACAAATAAGTGCATTTTCCGAAAGGGTAGATGACGCATACATAGCTTATCACTACTCGCCTGCTTATAACATTGATGCGCAACTTGCATTGCCTGCTAGCTCTGGTTTATTTGAGAAAATAAACACAAATATAGCTGAATACGCTGTAAGCACTGGCGAGAACTACACGATTAAAATTACGAATGGCTACGAGCCAATAAATAGTATTCTTTTATTTAATTCGTGCAGAATAAAAGTATCAAACGTTGGTAGAATTATGCTAAAAGCGTGCTATGTAAATACTGGCACAATTGATACAGAGACCTTTATAGACCAAGAAATTGGCGGTGCATTCTCCACGGACTTTTCCACAGATTTTCAAGTATCTATTCCAGCAGGAAGTACCAACATAACCCAGCAGATAATTGAAGCAGGATATTATGGAGTACTGAAATCATTTGCTGGAATGCAAAGCACGACTGTAAGGCAGAAGTTCACAGCTATTGACGGGGAGGATACGCAGGTTGTTAATATTGAATTTGAAGTGTCAGACACATGCTTGGCTTTGGAGTATTTAGACGGATACGGGAACATTCTAAACATTCCTGTTTACGCCTTTAAAATGGGCAGAGAAAACGACAAGGTTCAGTATAACATAGATATGTTTACGCAGTCATTGCGTAACGACATAACTGAAACAATTACTTTGAATTTCGGATACTTGCACAACATTGATGAGAGAAGAATACCCGAAATATTCACATCAAGGCACCTAAGGCTTGTTCATGAAAATGGATATTTTGATTTGGTAACCAAGGACACTGGATACACATTACAAACTTATGGCGCAGATAGCACAGAGGAGCATGTAGAAATTTCTTTTGATTTTTCGGTTAAACACTACACGGCGGTTTAGTTAAAGTAATACTTTAAATGCAAATAGAGATAACAGGAGGCATTTTTGCTGGCACAAGAATAGACACAACAGGCAGTGATGTAAAGATTAGTTATAGTACATCGCCTAGTAATGCTTATACCACATCGCAGATTTTTGAGCAAGTTTATGATATTGAAGTTCCTTGCAATGGTAAAAACAAAAGCATATTTGGAGATTTTTTAGACCCTCAAAAAGCATATACATTGGAAGCAATGCCATGTGTTGTTTTAAACAGTGGTGTGGTTTATATGCGTGGAAAAATACAGCTTATTGGCAGTAAAAAAAAAGGTGCTGATATAGTTTTTGTGCTGAGCATTTTCTCAGCAAACTTTGATTTTTGGAAGTATTTACAAGGGAAAACATTATACGAGGTTTTAAGTTATGGTTATTACCTCAACAAATTTACACTTACTGCTGAAAATTGCAAGTCTGTTAATAAGTTTGCAAATGGATTTAATATTTCTGAAACATTACGGAAAACTGCTATATGGAATTTTCCACTGCATGAAAACGAAGAGGTTACTTATGAAACCGCTTTACTGTATGAAAAACCAAGACCTTACTTTTTTATTGCCAAACTTATTGAGGATATAGCCAAGAGCGCAGGCTTACAGATTGAAAGCGAATGGATTACAAGGGAAAACGAAAGCTATTACGGGCATCAAGATTTAACTAAAAAAAGAAGACACCATACTGGATACAGTAATAAGAAACTGACAATGCTTGGGCTAAGCGAGTTTGAGGTTACGGATTTGCAGGACGAAGTAAAAAACTATATTGCAAGCTCACGCTCACTTGATTATTACAGGCTTGTTGGTGGCGAAAATTACGACGGGAAAATGCCTAAGATAGAGGATTTCCCAATAAACGCATCAACATACTTTTACCGCAACCCATTAAAGCAAGATTACTGGTGGAATTACAGGGGTGGCTCGCAGATACTTACGAAAAATGAAAACACTCAGGAACTAAAAAATATACAGATGCAGGGCATCGGTGGCAGATTTAGTTTTGTTGACACATCTTATGGCGGTGTTGCTCCAAGTAATTTTCCAAATGTTCAAGCCGATTATATCGCTTTGACTAAAAAATACTATGCTTGCACGCAAACAACAGGTAACACAGCTATAACGCCCGAGATAAAAGCATTTGTCTATAACGTTCCTTACAATGGTAATTTTAGCCTAGAAAAATCTGAATTTACAATTGACTTGCAAGCAAACAAACTATTTAAGCGTGCAACTATAAATTCAAACTCAAAGAATGGAGACTCTTACCTGCACTTTTACCAAAGTGGCTTGCAGTCCGAACTATTCATAAGGACAAAAGCACAGCTTATTTTTAGACAAATACGTGCTGGGCAAGTTTTAAGTGAGAATGCAGTCTTTGAACAGGATTTCATAAGTCTATCGGATTTTAAAGCATCGCAATACGTAGATTATGATTATAGGCTCTTAAATTCACAGGCTTATTATTATGAAGTTTTAGGTTTAAGTAAAACTTTAACTTTAAAAAATACAAGCACCAAATCGTTCACATGCTTGGCTGGCGATATTTTAGAAGTTAGTATAAGATTTTTAGCACTTGGCGATATTTCAGAAAACAGCTTATCGCAGGCATTGCTATTTGAATATCCGTTAATTCCATCTTCCAAATTCACAGAATGGGCGAGGCAAAAGGCTGGCATAATTAACGTGCCTGGAAACGCTGGAACAATAGCGACAAATGCTAGGCAATACTTAGAGGGTATCATGCTTGGTTTACCATACGCAAACCTTGGGAATACAAAACCGTCTGAGATAAGGGAAGATGCAAGAAATGGAACTTACGAAAACATAGGTGTGCGTTGCACTGCTTTTAATTGCGTAATCAAAGCAAAAGACGTTAGCGTTGGCACTGGCTCAACTTTTGAAATAAGGCAAGTGTTGCCCGATAAAAAGGCTACTGATTTTATGGCAGACACTGCCAAAGCATTTGGGCTTAGGTACGAGGTTAGGGGTAATACTTTTATTTGCGAGAAAATCCAAGATTATTACAGAAAAGGTAATGTAAAAAACTGGGGTAACAATATAGATGCCGATAATATAGAATACGGACTTTTTGAAGAAAACACGGACAGTTTGATTGAGTTTGAGTTTAACAAGACCGAAGACCAATACAGCGAACGAAGCAAGCAAAATAATGTAAACGACTGGAATTTGGTGCAAAATACCACGAAAATACTCAATGTAAATTCCTCAAATGAAAACGTGAACTTTAATATGTTGCCTTTATCTGTTGACAGCTTTGCTTGGGCTTTATGGAATAACGAGGGCAAGGCTATTGACTTAAAACACCCCATTGGCTATGTAACGCGTGTGTCGGGACAAGACGAGGGTTACACTGGAAGCGTGCCTTTGAAAAATTCAGAAGTGAAAGAAAACTGGGCGTGGGTATTCAATGGACTAAATTCTCCTTATTTTAGAACTTTAAAGGCTTATTTTTTCATGCGTAAAGCATTTTTTGAGGGGTTCAATATGAATGATTTAATACTTGTTAATGGTTGCCTTTGGACTATTGGCGAAATACAAGAGCTAAACCCAGCAACCGAGGATAAAGTAATGGTTAAACTAAATAAATACATAGCATGACAATAGAAGAAAAAATAATTGATTGGATTGCACTCGCATCAAATTCAAACCAAGTTACAGGCGTTAAATTGGCAGAGATACTCACAGAGATGAACGATGTAATTGCAATAGTTAATGCGAACAACCAAGCGTTAATTGCTACAAATCAGCAGATGCAGGCAGATATAACTGCATTAAATAGTGCTTATTCTGATTTGGTTACACAGCTAAATTCACATGTTGGCAATACAGGTGTTCATTTGATAGCTGGCGATAGAGGAAGGTTAAGTGCCGTTGGGGCAACATATTTTTTAACAGAAGGGCTTGTTGAAAATGGATTAACATTTACACAGCAAACATTCAAGGCGCAGGGGTTAAAGGGGTTTGGTGCTAGCGGAACTATAATGAACGAGTTTGATTTTAATATTAAGTTAATTCAATCTATAAATAATACTTTTAAAATACAAATATGGGCGGCAGGAATAGTTCCTTTAATTGTTAATTTAAGGTTAAATAAAGCACTTCAATTGTCTAGTCCTCCTACTGGCGATTACGATTATACCTTTGATTTTCCAGCGCAATATATGCCAACAACGCAAGAGGAAGCTATACAGCGCACTGTTGGAATGAAAGTATTATTTTCTCACGTATATGGAAATTTAGCATGATAAAAAAAATAATAAACTACTTAAAAGAAAAGAGAGCATCAGCTAGGCGTGTAAAGAACCCTAGCTTTGAGGGCGTGCAGATACTATTTGAATTTGACCCTGCACGATTAAGCCAAAGGCTAGAATATGGGCTTTTGAGGAAAACAAAAAAGTATGTTATACCTAAATTTACTTTGAGTTATAGGAATGCCTTAGATATTGAAAAGGCTTACGAGGAAAAAGACTACCTAGCTATGGCACAAATAGCTGATTTAAGCGCATCAAAAGATAGCGACTATTTCTATATCATAAGCATAGTCAATGCGGTTGTATCCGCTTACAATGATGCCATAAATTCAGAATTTAGCGAAGCATCAAAAAAAGAAAAAGAAGTAATTGCACCCGAAAACGAAGAGCGTGCAAAAATGGCACGAATTGAGAAATTAAAACGGCACGAAAAGAACTTGCTACACTTGGTAAAAGGAAGCCCATTTGAGCATCAGTTTTTGTTGAACTTAGGATTAAAAGAGGCAATAAAAGAAATAAAATACCTCAATGAAATAAATAGAGAAACAAACCTAGAAATTCAAAGACAAAACCAAAAACGCTAAATTATGACGTTCTCACAGCTATACACCCAAATAATAAAGCCGTTTTTCATTGAAAAAGGCGCAGGCGATTTTATCCCGTTTTATACCCAAGACTGGGATAAATTCCTTTTTGAAAACATAAACACGGCACAAGGCAAGCCATTTATCGGATACTGCACGCAAATAAATACGCAGGCAGGGCTTTATCCGAACAATAGGCTTTATTCTTTGTCTAAACACAGCATTGTGATTGATGTTTATTTTCCTTTGGGTGTTAAAGACCATGAGGCTAGGCTAAGAAACTGGGATAATGCCGAAAAACTGTTAATGGACTTCGTGAACTACATTTATGGAATTGATAAGATAGTTCAGAATGGACGAAGCATTGACGTTAAGATTGACGGTTTGCCCAGCATAGAGACCATAGCGTATATTTTAACGAGAGGAAAATCTGAAAATCCTGAACGAAAAGATGATTGCTCAGGCGCACGTGTAACCTTGGATATTCAATTTATCGGAAGCCTACCATGCCACACACCTATACTATTTGATTTGGAGCAAGTCAAGGCGGTAATAGCTAAAACCTCAACAAAAAACAAAGAAACGCAAGGAGAAAACGCTTTAAGTAGGTTTAGAAAATGAAAGACATAGTAAAAGTCCTTGAAGAGCAAATGGCTATACTGGCGCAGGAAGTTGCCGAAAACATGGCTAACTTTATGCGCTCAAATGAAATGCCAGGGTTATCACAAAGCGTAGAGGGGAAAATAAGAACTGAAAACGGCAACATAATTGCATACATTGAGATGCAAGAGTATGGAAAGTATCTACTCTTAGGCGTTCGTGGTGCAAAAGAAAGCAGACGTGCGCCAAGCAGTCCTTTTGCATTTAGGAATAAAATGCCACCAGTTAAAGCCTTAGAACCATGGATTGCTAAAAAAGGAATAAGACTACCAAACGGAAAACCACTATCGCCTTATGCATTGTCTCGTTCTATATTTAACAAAGGGTTAAGCCCTAAGGCAAATTTTATTTTGCCAGTGTGGAACGAAAGGGTGGCGGACAAATACAGGGAAAAAATACAGGAAGCGATTGGCGAACAAATAGAAGCGATAATATACACTTAAAGTAAAAGTTTAACATGGCAAAGCAGTTTAAAATAGATTTAGCAACCGAAGACGCTGTCAAAAGCATAGAAGAGTTGCAGGCTAAAATCAAAGAGATAAAGAAAACGTTTGAGAGTTCAAAGTTTGGTAGCGAAGAGTATAATAAGGCGCAAAAAGAACTAGTTGCGCTTACTGCTGAACAAAAAAAACACAAAGATGCGCTAAGAGAAACAACGCAGGCGTATCAAGTAAACGAGAATAGCATTAAAGGCTTACAGCAAGCCAACAAAAAACTACGTGATGAAGTAAAAAACCTAAACCTAGACGATGCAGAGCATATAAAGCGAATAAAAGAGTTAAACAAAGCTATTGATGAAAACGATGCAAAAATACGTGCAAATTCAGACAGCTTAACTCAACAAAAAATAAACATAGGTAACTACGCTAGTGCAGTTACTGGTTTGGGCGATAGCTTTAAATCAGCCATTGGAACAACACAAGCGTTTGGCGGTGCGCTTAAACTGCTATCCACTAATCCCGTGGGCGCATCATTGCAATTGATAGTGTTATCTTTGAATGGGATTATTGACTTGTTCAAGCGTTCAGAAGAGGGTGCTAACAAGTTCAATGCCGTAATGTTTGGCATAAGCACAACGTTTGACGTACTAAAAGATATTGTTTTTGACTTTATAGGGTTTTTAGGCTCAATTTTCACAGAGCCTTTGGTAGCTTTTGAAAAATTCAAAAAGACAGTACTTGAACCATTAGCCTTATACTGGACTAGCTTGGCAAAAGGTGCTCAGGGCTTGGGGTTTGCGATAGCAGGGATATTTGACGAGGAATTAGCTAAAAAATCCAAAAAATACTTTGATGAAGCAAAAGACGGGTTTAAGCAGATAGCTGAAATTGGCAAGGGTGCGTATGATAGAATTGCAGGAAGTGCATCAAAGGCTTATGATTTATCTTTGAGGCAAGCTAAGAATGAAAACGATATACTTAAATTCAAGGAGCAGGAGGCTATATTGCAGGAAAAAATAAACAAGCTAGATACCGAAAGAAAAGAGATTAAAAATGATGCTGAGGCAAGAAAGAAAATAGCACAGGAGGAATTAGCTTTAATTGAAGAAAAATACAATAAAGAAATTACGCTTGCAAAAGA
>Ga0114975_10001225_pt1 | contig 18533 bp, 24 predicted proteins | sample S_130626_EF_Meta_FD_87031 | JGI IMG/M metagenome (GOLD analysis project Ga0114975, IMG submission 87031) | Freshwater microbial communities from Lake Simoncouche, Canada to study carbon cycling - S_130626_EF_MetaG | ecosystem: Environmental > Aquatic > Freshwater > Lake | place: Lake...
AGCATCAGGTGCGGGCGGTCAAATGCGGGCAAAAGCAAGCAATTTGGCAAAGTCTAATAAACCTGCTAGCATGACTTACAAGATACAGAATATTCGTTCTAAAGCTCCTGCTGCAAAGCGCGGTGGCCCTAGGATGAAGAGATACTGATGTGAAAGTCAGTTCGCAATTGGGGACGTTCACTTTAACCTAGGAGAGCTTAACATGGCTCGTCGTCGCGGTCGTAAAGCAAAGCGTTAATCCTCTAAGGATTACGTTATCACCCTTCCCACAACACCTTTCTAGAGGAGCGCATCATGCGTCGCAAAGGTCGTAAGGCAAAGCGTTAATTACTACGGGTTCGTCCCGCTAGTTAATGCGTTTCCCTTGAGGGGGAGGGAACTTCAAATATATTCTCCCTCGATTTTTCTATCTGAGGATTTGTTATGGCGAACGAACAAGACTTGATGGCTATGATGTCGGGTGGCCCTGCTGCCGGTGGTGCTTTGCCACCAGGTGCGCCTCCTTCAGATACTACGCCTCCTATTCCTACGCCGATGTCCACGCCTGAACCGAAGAACGGTCAACGCGAGGCAGCATTGATCAATGTGAGCATGGCTCTTGATCTGCTGGAACAAGCTCTTCCTGCTGTTGGCAGCGAGTCCCCAGAAGGTAAGCGTCTGATGTCTGCATTGTCGGCATTGACCGGCCTTCTCGGACCCAAGAAGCAGAAAACCGGCGAACTTCAAAACGCTGAGATTCTGCAACTGTTGCAAAACCTTCCTCAAGCCGGTGGCGGCACTCCAGGTTCTCGTTCGATTGCTGGGGCACCTCCGAATCTCGGTTTGATGAATGCTCCAGGTGGTCCTCCCGCTGGCGCACCTCCAATGCCCCCTCCAGGCGGTATGCCTCCTGGTGGCGCACCTCCCATGCCGATGTAAGGATGTCCTAACATGGATCTTTTTAAGCCTCGCGGCGCAGCCGCACCTCGTAATCCAACGACTAACCAGCAGCAGAATGGTCAGATTACCAACCCACCTCGGTTTGCTCCGATGGGCGGTCTTTCTAGTGCCAATAAAGCTACTGCAAAGAATAGCATGACGATCAAGCCACCCGGCGATGGTCGTAAAGTAATCTGAAGCACATAGGGGACAACAATGGCTTCTTTAGAAGATCTTTCGCCCGAAGCACGAGATGAGCTTGCTCTCATTTCGCGTCAGCTTGCAGAAAATCCTGAAACTCGTGAGGCATTTCTTCGTTTGACGAAGAAAGCGCGTCCTGAGATGACAATCGACACCATCGACATGCAAGACCGCATGGATGCTCGATTACAGGTTATGCAATCTAAACTCGACCAGATGGAAGCGTCAAAGCGTGAGGACGGTGCTCTTGCAGAGCTTGAGCGTCGACGTCGCGAGTTGATTTCCAAGGGCAAAGCTACGTCCGAAGAAGATATTGGTCGCATTGAAAAGATTATGCTCGAAAAGGGCATTCAGAATCACGAGACTGCTGCGGAATATGATCAGTGGATGCGTGAAAACTCAAAGCCTACGGGCCAGAGCTTTTACAACCCACATTTCATGAACGAGACTGCGCGTGACACGCTGTCAAAGTTCCATAAGAATCCGGTAGGAGCCGCCCGTGACGAAGCATCTAAGGCACTTATGGAACTCCGTAAGCACCCTGGACGGTTCGGTATCTAAAGCAGTGTGGGGACGCTGAAACAACCTAGAAGAGGTTAACGATGGCTATTGGTGGTGGTATTATCCCAGCTACCGGCTCGTCGCAGTTTAATGAACTCACGTACGTTACGCGTCGTGCGTTCATCCCTAAGCTGGTGGTGCAGCTTTACAACTCCACCCCACTTATGGCTGCGTTGATTGCCAACTCACAGACTGCAACGGGCGGTGTCTCGTCTGTTACAGTTCCCGTACAAGGCTCACAGTTCGTAAATGCTCAGTGGTCCGACTACAGCGGTTCCTTCGCACAGCCGTCAGTTCAGCAGGGCGCGTATAACGCCGAATTTACGCTGAAGCTGATGATTGCTCCAGTTCCATTCCTCGGTATGGAAGGCGCAGTGCAGCAGGATCATGCTATCATTCCTCTGATCGAAGCTCGCATGAACGATGCGACCAACGTGATGATGGATGCGATGGCTTATTCGCTGTACAACAACACGACCAACACTCAGCAGTTTACTGGCTTGCCAGCCGCTGTTGATGATGGGACCGGCACTGCCACTTATGGCAACATCAACCGCTCTACCTACACTTGGTGGAAGTCCGGTCAGTATGCCGCTGGTTCGGTTAATCCTACCCGTCAGAACGTCCTTCAGTACATCTCCGGCACTGTTAAGAAGGGTGCAGAAGTACCTTCCTTTGGTGTTTGTGGCTTTGGTACTTGGACTCTGCTGGCTCAAGATTATGTCGGTCAGGAACAGTATGTCATCACCCCAGGCTCCGGCTTTGACGGTGACGGCAATGGTCCTCAGGCTGCTTTCCGCGCCCTCATGGTTGCTGGTGTGCCGATTTACCCAGATCCCTACTGCCCAGAAGGTACTCTGTATCTCCTGAACAACAACTACCTGTCGCTCTATATCCATGAGCAGGGTCAGTTCGTGTTTACCGGCTTTGAATCCACTCTGCCTAACTGGCAAGTTGGTTACGTCGGTGCAGTGTTAACAATTGCCGAGCTTGTCAGCACGAAGCCTAAGTCGATGACTAAGGTTACTGGCTACAACTCGCTGTCACTGTAAGAGGAGCTTGAATCATGGCTGGTGGTATTTCAAAAATCCTCGTCGCAAGCACTCTCACCAACGCTCCTTCAGCGTATTTGCAAGTTACAACCATTACCTCAGTTGGTATTGGTAACTTGACTGCATTGAACGCTGGTACGTCTTCGGCTCAGTATATCCCTGCTGGTATGTATGTCCTTCCGACTGCAACTAGCAATGTGACCATTGAATTGAATACGGGTGCAGCTAACGTCAACAACTGGGTCACATATCTTGCAGCCAACACTGGTGGCACCATCATTTCTGATGGTTACAACATGCGCGGCAACGCAACGACTGCAACCCAGACTTTGACGCTGTATGGTGTGAATGGTGGTCAGAACGCGACCGGTCAATACAACTCGTAAAGGGGTATAACCTATGGGTAATCCAAATCGAGTTGCATCTAATACGCAAGATGACTTTGGTAACTATCGCGTTGCGACGGCTACCCAAGTGTCTGTATCGAGCACCGGTAATACGGTTGCAATTTTGCCAATCCTTGACGGTGGTCTAACACCTAATACGGGTTCGTTTATTGTACGTCGTATTACCGTTTGCAATCCGGCTAATACGGCTGGTGGAACGGTACAGACTTTGCTGCCAACACAGGTGTCTATCATCACTTCGAGTGATGGTAATACTAGCAACGCAGTGGCATCATCGCAGAATCTGACCAACATTACGGCTGTAAACACCTTCCAAGACCTGACAATTGCCTCGGCATACCTGTCAGGGGCCGTTACGGCTTCTGCACTTTATGTGAAAGTTAACACAGCGGGCGCAGCAAACCATGTTGTTCGGTTCAACGTGTTTGGTGAAGTGGTACAGTTCTAATGTCTAATGTTTGGGTCACAAATGTCGGGGAAGAGTTTTTCATCGACCAGTGGGATAGTGTGCAGTATGCCTTCTCTCCCAACAAACCGGTGGAGATCCCCGACTATGTGGCCCGACACATCTTTGCTTATAAGATGTCTGACAAGACTCCCTGTTTGGCTCGCCTTGGTTGGGCGGTCACAAACAATGACGTTCCTAAGGCTATGGAGCGTCTCAATAAGTTTGTGATAACCGAGGAGAAGCCTCAGAGCTACCACAATGCGTCCCCAGTGGTAGAACGAGTACCCCTCCCCGTTTCACGGCGGGGCGGGGGAAAGGACGTTAAATAATGTGGTGGTGTCATGATTGTAACTTTGAGCGATTACATTTTTGTCGTCAGACGGTTGCTGCATGATGCAAATGCCAACTTCTGGACGGACGAAGAACTAACAATCGACATCAATGATGCTCGTCAACGCCTTGTGCGTGATACGGGCTGTCATCGTATTCTTCAAACAAGTGCTGTGCTTACCGGCATTGAATCATACGATTTTTCTACTCTCCCTGAAGGCACAAAGACGATGGACGTAATTAACCTCAATGTTTATTGGGGAAATTCTCGTGTTCCATTGCGTTATGTTTCATGGACACAATTCAACGCTCAAATGCGTTACTGGATCAATTATCAGGGTCAGCCAGTCATTTACTCGATGTACGGGCCAAACAAATATTTTGTAGCCCCTGTGCCTGATCAAGATTACGTCACAGAGCTAGACACGGTTGTTCGGCCTACAGATCTTGTGGCTTTAGATGACGTTGATACCGACATTGTAGATCCGTGGAAAGACCCTGTACCTTTCTATGCGGCTTACATGGCAAAGTTTAAAGAACAGAGCTATGGCGAAGCCGAACTGTTCAAACAGCAATATGTCCAACAACTTCAGAACGTCCTGTCCACTACGTTCACCCGCAGGATGCCTGACCCTTATAGTCATCCGTACTGATCATGGCAGCATCTCCCGAACAGAAAAAACAGTACCATGTCTCCAAATCCTTTAAGGGTTTGAACACTAAAGCCAATCGTACGGCTATTGGTGAGGATGAGTTTTCATGGATTGAAAATGTTCAGCCTGTCGGGTTTGGCAATCTTAAGGTAGTTCCTAACTACTCAAATGTGGCTGCTACGTGGTCCAATACGGTCACTCAATTTTGCAGCGTTAACATCAACAACGCTGACTACCTTTTGGCGTTTCAATCTGACGGTCGTGCTGAGTATTACAACATTGCAACTTCTACAAAAGGCAACGTAGCTCCTGTTGGAACGTTTACCGGCACTGGCGTAAGAGCAAAACAGTGGAAAAACGAACGTTCAATTATTATTGATCCCGTCAAAGGCTATTACACATGGGATGCAATTGACCTTATTCCTGTTGGATCTGTAGGTGCAATTGGCATTACAAACCCTGGTGCGGGGTATATTGAAGCTCCTACGGTTACAATTAGTGCGCCAAACGTCACAAACGGTGTACCAGCAACTGCTGTTTGCGCTATTTCAAACGCATCTGGAACCATCATAAGCATTGGCCTTGATGTCATAGGATCTGCTTATACGTCAGTTCCTACGGTCACTGTTGCGCCTCCTAGCAGCTCTTTTGGCGTTCAAGCACAGGCTTCTGCATCTATTCAAGCTGGCAATGTTGTTGTAATTAGCGTCACTAACCCAGGCTCGGGTTATACCAATGTTCCTGCTGTAACAATTACGGGCGGTGGCGGGACAAGTGCAAACGCTATTGCCAAACTCGGTTCTGGTTTAGTGTCTGCTATTGCCATTACCGAAGCTGGTTCGGGTTATACGGCTACACCAACGGTCACAATTAGCGCACCTACGGGTGCAAATGGCGTTAATGCTACTGCTGTCGCAGGATTCTTGACGTTTAAAACGGGTGCTGTAGGCATTCTTATTACCGCTGGCGGAACTGGTTATACAACCGCTCCAAATGTGACAATCACAGGGGCTGGCACGGCAGCTAATGCTGTTGCAATTGTAAACGGTGGGGCTGTCACTCAGATTGTTGTTACCAATCCTGGTAATAACTACATTGCCAACACAACAGTGTCTTTTAGCGGCGGTGGTGGATCTGGTGCTACAGCTAAAGCTATTACAACCGTTGATCAAAACGTAGACATTGCTTCGTTTCAGGGCCGAGTTTGGATTGCTCAAGGCCGTACGGTGTTCTACTCGGCTGCTGGTGCTTACAACGACTACATCACGGTGTCTGCCGGCAACATCAACCTTCAGGATGATACGCTGCACAGCAAGATCAATGCCTTGGTCTCGGCTAACAATTTTCTGTATGTGTTCGGTGAGAACAGCATCAACGTGTTCTCGGATGTGCGCGTAGGGACGGCTGGCAATACGTTGTTTACTAATACAAACGTGTCCGCATCTATTGGGTCTCGGCGCATTGACGCAATCTTCCCGTATTTCAGGTCATTGTTGTTTGCCACAGATTACGGGATCTACGCACTTGTCGGGGCAACGACCAGCAAGTTGTCAGACGCCTTGGACGGTGTTTTCCCTAACATTAACTTTGATTACCCCATCACGGGTGGTCAGGTTTTGTTGAACAACATTCTGTGCGCTGCGTTCAATTTTTATTATGATGACCCACTAACAAGCACAACACGCCCTGTTCAAGCGGTGTTCTTTGACAAAAAATGGTTTATAACCAGTCAAGGTCCGACTGCGCGTGTGACATCTGTTGCTCAGGCTGGCGGTGTGTTCCTTTACAGCACTAATGGCACAAACCTTCAGAAGTTGTATAACGACAGCACAATTGCAATTAGTTCAGAGCTTCAATCTGCTCTCTGGCCTATGAACGACACCATCCGCGACAAGCAAGCTCTTAAATGGGGTCTAGAGGCCATTCTTGGGGCTTCTGGCGGCACTGTTACAGTTACGGTGGACAATGAAACTGGATTGGGGACTGCTGGCACTTACACGGCTACCAATTTCATTGATTGGCAAAACCCTACTGGAACAATTATTGGTTGGAAAAACAACAGCAATGTTGCAATCGGCTGGATTGGTTTGGTGACGGGCTATTACCTTTATAAGAATGACGCGCAGCAGTATGGAAAATATCTCGGACTTACGCTACAATCAGAAAGTCCGGCTTTGGTCTATAGCACTCTGGAAATGGAATACGAATTAAGGGCGAGGTTCTAATGTCACTTCCTGTAACGGTTCCGTTTACGTTTGGAAATGCTACGACAACCCAATCGTTGTCGAGCCTCGATACCAATTTCACGACCATCAAGAATGCAGTCAATGGTTTAACCAATGGTGCAAGCCAGATCAATGTTGCGTCTATTTCTGCGACGGGTACTGCTAATTCTACGACTTTTTTGCGTGGCGATGGTGCTTGGGCAACCGTTTCCGGTGGCGGTGGATCTGGAACTGTTACCAGCATTAATGCTAATTCTACCATTGGTTTTACGTTTACAGGTGGACCTGTCACATCTTCTGGTACGTTGACTCTTTCTGGGCCAACGCCAGGAACATCAGGCAACGTGTTAACCAGCAACGGCACTGCATGGGTGTCTCAAGCTGCAAGCGGAGGTGGAGTAGCATCTGACCGCCAAGTATTTAACGCCTCTGGAACTTGGACTAAGCCAGCATCTGGTACTTATGCTGTTATTCAGATTTGGGGTTGCGGCGGCGGTGCGGGACAAAGTGGAAACGGCATCGGTGCTGGAGGTGGAGGTGGTTATTCTTCCACAACATGTTTGCTTTCTGATTTGGCATCAACTGTTTCAGTAACTATCGGCGCGGGTGGTGCGGGAGCAACTGGAACTGCTGCTGGCGGCACAGGTGGCAGTATTACTTTTGGGTCTTATCTTACTCATGTTGGTGGAATTGGTGGGTTTAGATACACTATAGGCTGTAATACTACCATGGTTGATGGTGCATCAGGAAGATTGTCAGCATCATCTGGCCTTACATTAATTGCTGGTTCAGTTGAATTGAGTGGCACTTATTCTTATCAAACATCATCAAGCGTATACCCTAAGAATCAATACTATGCTCCATGCCAAGGCGGGTCATCTCAGTCACAGGTTGGAACTTCTGTTTTTGGCGGTAATGGTGGTGCAGTCGGCGGCGCAACTGGTGGGGCTGGCTCTGCTCCCGGTGGTGGCGGTGGTCAAGGCACAACTACTGGTGGGGCTGGTGCGGTTGGGCGTGTGATCGTAACAGTGTATTGAGGGTTAAAAATGTATCTGCTTATTGATCAAGACAACAAAATTAACAACATTGTGGTTTGGGATGGCGTTACTCCTTGGGAGCCTAATGCTGGTTTAACGCTTGTTGATTACCAAGGGGGAATTATTCCTCAGATTGGTTGGGGTTGGGACGGTTCAAACCCAATTGCACCGCCTGAACCAGAGCCTCTCCCCGTTATTGAACAGGTTGGTCCAAATGTCGTTGCATGAACGCCCACTTGCTATTGGTAATTTGACAGGGAAAATCTACGACTTTGACGTTGTTGGGGACGAGTTACCCTTGCACGTTCATGGCGAGCATGACATTCATATCAGCATTGTGGCGCGTGGTTCAGTTCAAGCATTTGGTCAAGATGGCGCATGGGAGTTGGTTGCACACACAGGCGCGGTTCTTGATTGGGAAGTAGGACAATGGCATGGGTTTCTGGCTTTGGAGCCTAACACTCGCCTTGTAAACATTGTAAAGGGATAAAATGGGCATTCAAGCGTTTACACCAATGGGCAATACGGTGACGTTTACAGCGGCTACTGCTGCTCCTACGCCCGTACAAGCCCTATCAACAACAATCGGCGGCACTCAGTACCGTGTGATCAACGATGGCACTGTGACGGTCTTTATGGGATGGGGAGACTCTGCTGCGGCGGCTAATGCCAATGCCACTGTTGTCACAACAACCGGTCGAGCTTTCCCTCTTTTGGCGGGAACGGATGAAATCTTAACTTTTAATGCTAATCAGTATTTTACTGCGGTAACGGCAAGCGGCACTGCTAAGATATATATAACTCCTGGAGATGGTATGTAATGCTTAAAACAGCAAGATCATCAAGCGGCGGTGGTGGTAGCGGAACCGTAACGCTTATTAGCACCGATGCTAACCTGACTGGTGGCCCTATTTCCACAACGGGTACGATTGGTCTTGCCAATGTTATTACTTTTAGTCAGGGAAATGTTTCGTTAACAAATGCAAACGTAGGAACTGCTATTGTTAATATGAACATGCTTAATTCACAGATTGCTGGCCTTACAGCACAAATATCTTGTGATTATGCAACCACCGCTAATCTATCTGTTACATATAATAACGGAACATCTGGTGTAGGTGCAAATTTAGTAGCAACAACATCAGGTGCTTTGATCGTTGATAGTTCATCTCCGACAGCCACTCAACGTATTCTTGTTAAAGATCAAACAAATACGGTTCAAAATGGACCGTACACAGTCACTGTTGTTGGCAATGCCACAACATCATTTGTTTTAACAAGAGCAACAGATTATGACCAGTCAGAAGAGATAAACGCTGGCGATGGTTTTTATGTTGAGCTTGGGACAGTTAACAAAAACACAATGTGGGTGCAACAGACTCCTGCTCCGGTTACCATTGGCACATCTGCAATTGTGTTTACTCAATTTGGGGCTTCATCTGCTATTTTGCCTATTTCTAAAGGTGGTACAGGCGCAAATACGGCAGTCACAGCATTAAACAATCTTGGTGGCGTATCAACAGGTAAGGCTATCGCAATGGCGATTGTCTTTGGAGGTTAAAAATGGCTAATCCAAATATCGTCAATGTGGCGGCAATTTACGGTCAGACGGCACTTGTAACTGCTGGTGCAACGCCAACTACGGTTGTGACCAACTCTGCCGGTAGCAACACTGTCTGCAAGATTGACAGTTTGTATTGCAGCAATGGTGACAACGCCTCCAGCTATTTGATTACGATTGATGTGTTTCGTTCTTCAACGGCTTACAATGTTGCATCTAGTATCACCATTCCAACTGGTGCTACTTTGGACGTGTTGTCTAAGCAGCTTTGGTTGTTGGAAGGCGACGTATTGAGAGCAACGGCTAACGCAGCAAGCAAGATCACAGTGGCTTGCGGGTATGAGGTCATCAGCTAATGTCAACACGTTCTAACGGCGGCATTATCGGTCCCCAAAATAGAACGACTAGCGCGTCAGCTAATGGCGTGTGGCATCTTTTTGATGCCCAGCAAGCTGTTTATGCGCGTAACTGGCCTGGATTTGTGCCGGTAGCCCCTTCTGCTCCAGCCGTTGGAACTGTTACTCTTGGTAGCGGAACATTAGCTAATCTTTTGACTGCCACCATTCCGTTTACTCAAGGTTACAATGGCGGCAATACAATCACACGAGTGACGGCTGTATCCATTCCAGGCAATAAAACTGCCAACACAAATGGTTCGTCTCCGATTACAATTTCTGGTTTGACATCAAACACGAACTACACGTTTGCTGTTTATGAAACCAATTTCTATGGCGACAGCCCGTTTGGTTATTCAAACCCTGTTACAACCGCCTCTGTTCCTAGTGCGCCTACTATTGGAACGGCAACGGCTATCAATTCAGCAAGTGCAAATGTGACCTTTACAGCTTCTTCCAGCAATGGAGGAACTCCAATCACAAGTTACACTGCAACGTCTACGCCGGGCAATGTCACTGCTACATCTGCCACATCTCCAATAACTATTACTGGACTAACACCAAGCACCAGTTATACATTTACGGTTTACGCTACCAATTTGATTGGCAATAGCGCACCGTCTGGATCATCAAACAGCATCACAACTCCAGCAGCAACGGCTAGCTTCTTGGTTGTTGCAGGGGGCGGTTCGGGTGGCTTTAACTACGCTGGCGGCGGTGGTGCGGGCGGCTTAATCTCAGATACCACAACGACGTTAGCGGCTGGCACTACATACACCGTAACAGTTGGCGCGGGTGGTCCGCTTGACACTGGTGCTGGTACGGCAGCTTCTAACAGCTCAATCACCGGAGGAAGTGTTGGAACTACTCTGACTGCTATTGCTGGCGGTATTGGAACGACAACCAATGGTCATACTGCAACATCAGGCGGCTCTGGCGGCGGCGGTGGTGGTGGAAACGGGAGAGCTGGAGGATCAGGAACAGCAGGGCAAGGTAATGCCGGTGGTAATGCTGGATCAGGAAATACTGATGGTTCTGGCGGTGGTGGTGCTGGTGCTGCTGGTTCTGTTGCGCCAGGCGGTGTTTCATACACGGCTGGCGGCGCAGGCGGTATTGGCGTTGCATCTTCTATTACGGGTAGCAGCATTTACTACGCAGGCGGCGGCGGTGGTGGCTCATATCTAACAGGTTTGGGCGGTGCTGGAGGCTCTGGTGGCGGTGCGACTGGCGGTACAGGTACGGGTGGGCCTGGCAGTAATGCTACAGCAAACACCGGCGGTGGCGGTGGTGGCGGCGGCGGCGGCGGCTCTGGTGGTACAGGTGGCTCCGGCGGTTCGGGCGTTGTTATTATGTCAATCCCAACAGCTCTTTACACAGGCACATACACAGGATCTCCGACAATTACGACAAGTGGCGCGTACACCATTTTGAAATTTACCGGTAACGGTTCATACACGGCATAAGGTGGGATATGGCACATTTTGCAAAGTTGGATGATCAGAACATTGTTCTTGACGTTAACGCCGTCAACAATGAAACGATCAGTAATCTGCCGTTCCCTGAAAGTGAACCGGTGGGTGTAGCGTTTCTGACCGAATGGTCTGGGGGCTACACAAATTGGAAACAAACATCATATAACGCATCGTTTCGTAAAAACTTTGCTGGAATTGGGTACACGTATGATGCCGCGCTTGACGCGTTTGTGCCACCAAAACCATTTCCAAGTTGGTTGTTAAACACTACCACATGCCAGTGGCAAGCCCCTATTCCGTATCCAACAGACGGAAAAATCTATTATTGGAATGAAGATACCCAGCAGTGGGTAGAAATTACAGGTGCATAATGTCTCAAGACACGATCAATCTGATTATCACTGGAGTCGGTGCTGTTATTGGCTGGGTACTCAGAGTGATCTGGGAGAGCATCCGTAAGCTACAAGACGAGATGAATGCTTTCCAGCGTGAGGTGCATACGGAATACGTTACTAAGGATGATTACCGGCAGGACATTCTTGAGGTAAAAGACATTCTGAAGCAGATCTTTGACAAGCTGGACAAAAAAGCTGACAAGTGAGGTTTGGCGATGAACTTTGATACGCTTTCAATTGTTGAATTTGGCGACACGGAGGGGCTAGATGCTTTCTTGTTTGAGAACTCTACGCAGCACCAATTATTTCGTGACTCGTTCTTCGAGCAAGGCTTGGTTGCCCCTGCTTATCCTTTGTACGCCGCAGATCCAAACAACCTAGATGATTGGCTGCTCGCGCATCAGGTCGAGCATCAGTATTATGCAGCTCAACTTGGATTGTCTAATCCTTTCAATATGTTGGATGCTGACTTTCGTAAAGAAGATGACTTCTACGAGTGGCTGGCGCAGCATGTGTTTGCGCACCAACAGATCGTCAACGCACTGGGGTTAAGCTAATGGTTGCTCCTGCTGGTCCTGGAATTGGTAAAGCCAAAGACGCTCAGGTCATGGGTGCGCTTAAAGGCAAGACGGAAGCCCCTAAGAAGGCCAAGCTGAACTCTGTCCAGATTATTGAAGCATCTGCCAAGAAAGAACTGCCAGGTCAGGACATTCAAAAGTTTATGTCCACATTGGCAAACATGATCCAGCGCAAAATGGTTAGCCTTTTGCAAATTGGAAATACGGTGTTTTTGCTCAAGCCAGCGGGCAATGGTGTCGTTGAGTTTCACACCTTTACGGTTGAGCCTATGGAAACATTGGCTGAAAGGTACAAGGCTGGCTCTAATAGCTTAAAAGAAATGGGTTACCAGAAAGCCATATCTTACTCGACAAGCCCTGCTTTCAACAAAATAGCGCAACAAACTGGTTTGCCTGTTAAGATCAGTCAATCTCAGCAAATGATAGGCGGGAAAATGGTTCCTGCTTTCAAGTATGAAATGGACCTGTAATGCCAGCCGTACCTCTCATTGCCGGATTTGCATTAGCTGAAGTTGGCATCACGGCTGCTAGCATCGGCACTGCTTTGCTTGGTGCAGAGGTGGCGGGGACGGCTATTCTTGGCGCAACTACTGTTGGCTCGGTTGTCGGCGGGACAGTGTTAGGGGCCGGTATTGGGGCTGCGTCGGCAGCTATTCAAGGCGGGGACATTGCACAAGGTGCTTTGGTCGGCGGGATTACAGGCGGTGTTGGCTCTGCTGTTTCTGGCGCAATCGGCGGTGCTTTGGGAGCAGATGCTCCTTTGCCTGAAGGAATGCAAGGGCCGATTAGAGGTGCAACTCTTGCTGACAGTGCCGCATTGGGTGCAGGGGCCGTAAAGGGCATTTCTGGGGCTGTTACAGGCGGACTAGGGGCTGCTTTGCGTGGAGGCGATGTCTTGCGTGGGGCATTGCTTGGCGGGGCCACAGGAGGCATTTCTGGGGCCGCTGCCAATGCCTTAAACCTTGGGCCAACAGCATCATCTGCATTAGGTGGCGCAGTAGGTTTTGGCTTAAGTGCTGCGTTTCCTGAAGGCCAGAAAACACAAACTAAGGGAGCATCTGCTCAAACCCCTTATCAGCCTACTGTGTCTGCGCCAAAGACTCCTGGTAGCAGCGCGGCACTGGGCAACGCTCTGTCCATTGCGCCTGGAATGGGGTATAGTCCGTCTAGTACTGTGTTTGGTTCCGGCGAGAGCGATAAACCAAAGTCTGACGTATGGAACGTAGAGTCGCTTAAAGGCGGTGCGGAGGTTGGGCCTAATGTCTCGTAGTCTTGCTAGTGTGTTGAAAACAGATTCATTGAAGCCCCTTGCCCAGATCTTGCGCTCTAAGGGCCGTAAGGGTGACACTGTACTTGCCCATATTACACCCAAAGAAGCTGCACGTCTGAAACGTGAAGGTGGTTCTGGCTCTATCAACCCCGACACTGGCTTGCCTGAGTTCTTTGGCGAAGATGATTATTTCGGCGGGTTTGGAGACATGTCCAGTTTTACAACTGATACTGCTCCCGCTCAGTCGTTTGAGGCTCCTGTTGGCTCGGCTATGATTTACGATCAACAGATTGGACCTGTTCAGCAAGCATATTCTGGTTATCAGCAATCCACTGATCCTAGTTTGTTTAATGTTTCATACGGAAGTTACTCTCCTGAGCTGGCCGGCAGCCGCTACGACACGGGTTACAGCCCTGCAAGCGCAATGACTGAAATGGCTTCTCAATTTGGAGGCTATCCAGTTTCTCAAGTTCAATCACAATCTCTTCCACCAATCGGCGGGGGATATGGTGGTGGTGCTGATATTGCTGCTATTGTTGGTGGTGCTGGATCTCCTGGGTTTGATCCTCGTGGAGCTACCGAAGAAGGTCAGAAATTATTGTCTGACGTTAACAAGCAAGGCGCAGATCAAAAAACTCCTGCCGAAAAAGGGTTCTTAGACAAACTCTTGTCTGAAAAGAACCTTCCATTGCTAGCCCTCGGTGGCGGTGGAGCATTGTTAAGCGCGTACAATAGCCAGAGAGCACAAAGTCAAGCTGCTAAGTCCGCTGAACAGATTAAGGCTGCTTATGCTGCCGCTGCTGCTGAACAACGTGCTGGAGCACAGCCATTGCTTCAGGCTGGTGGCACTGCATTGTCTCAGGCTTTGCAAGGAACTCTGTCCCCTGCCAATCAGCAAGCTATGCAAGCAGCACAGGCTAAGGCGGCGCAGGCTGCTTCTGGTTCTGGTGGCGTTGGTGCTGTTCAGACGGCTATCTCCGAGGCTGACTTGCGGCAACGGTTGCTTGCCAATCAACAATCAATGGCATTGAACCTTCTTGGCCCTGCTAATGCTCAGTTGGCTGCTGCTATTCAGTCTGAACTGTCTGGTACGACACAGGGCATTAGTATGCGTCTTAACATGTCTCAGCAAGCTAATCAGGCGGCTGCTGGTGTGTATCAAAGCCTTGCTACAATTATGGCTGCTGGTTTGAAATAAGGTGACTCATGGTTGACGAAAATAACCTCGACATAGCTCCTAAGTCATCGACCTTGCCTCAGACCCTAGGTGCAGACCTAAGTGGTCTTTATGAGTCTATCTACAAAAAACCTATGGAAGAAAAGCAAAAGGCTCAAGAAACTTATGCCAAGGAAGCCGGTGACATTGGCGTTCAAAAGGCAGAAATAAAAGCTCGCACAGCTCAACAGTTTGCTTCTCAGTATGCCAACATAAGCAAAAAGTATGAGCCTGAACTGATGGCTAAACCGCCTGAGTTTAAGGTTGATCAGAGCACTGCTAGCGGTATTGCTAGCATGGCTGCCTTGTTGCCTCTCGCGGGTGCTTTGTTTGGCGGTAAGGGCCAAATGAGTGGGATTGGTGCGCTTCAGGCTATGGATGGTGTGCTAAAGGGCTACCAGACCGGAAATCAACAGCGTATTGAGTTTGAAAAGACAAAGTTTGAAAAAGAACTTCAGAACTTTAAGATGCATCAGGATCAGATCCAGAAGGCTTTTGATCGTGCTATCGAGGGTGCAAAAGTCAATTTAACTGGCGCACAAGCTGGTTTGGAACGTGATTTGGCTGGATTAGATGCCAAGAACTTGCTGGCGATTGTTAAGCGCGATGGTGTTGTTTCGGGTCTAAATCAATTCCATAACTTTGTAGATCCTGTTGCTAAAGAGCTTGCCAAGAACCTCCCTTCAGTGATGTCTATTGGAGGAGGAACTCCTGCTGGCCCGTTTGCAGCAACTGCTTTGGCTGAACAACCTCCTGAGAATCAAGCAGAAACTCGTAGGTTCCTTGCATCATCCAAGTTAACAGCAGGACAAATTACGCAACTTGATAACGCTAAAAAAATGCGTGACGAAGCCGAAAATGTAGCAAAGATGATTGCTCAAAACCAAGATGCAGTTGGTCTTATTGCAGACATGGCCCGTAAAGCCGAGCCTGTGTTTGGTACATTTAGAGACATGTCTCAATTTGACACCGCAGTATCTAATGAATTGACTAAATATGGACAAGAATCTCCAGAAAAAAGAGATTTGGCCCAAAGAGCAGCAGTCATTAATAAAATGCTTCAGTCTCTGTCATTGAAAGACGCCGCCGCAACTGGTCGACCAACTGTGTTCTTGGAACGCATGATTGGTGGATGGTATAGCCAAAAGTACGGTCCTGACACATTGATCGACATCATTAGGGAACGTGCAAGAGAAAGCGATTCTGTCCTTTCAAACTATAAATTGGACATTGAACGCAATAAAAAAGAAATTAACGAGCAGAAGTATCCTTTGCTTTCTAGTGGAACCAATGCATTGATGAGACAATACGGGGCCAAAACTACCACTGAAGCTGCTCCTGCGGCTTCTGCTGGTGGAGAAGCTCTTTTGCCCATGCCAAAGAGCGCGGCTGAGGCTGTTGTCGGGAAAGTTTATCAAACTCCTAGAGGGCCAGCTCGGTGGAACGGAACTGCTTTTGAGTCTATAGGTGGTCAATAATGGCTAATACATTTTCTTTTGAAGAAGCATTAAAACCATCACCTCAGGATAAATCTACTTTTTCATTTGAAGAAGCAAAAGCTCCTTCTTCTAAAAAAATTGGGTTTGCAACTAATCGTGCTGATCCTCGTCAACGGTACGGAGATCCTAGATTATTTGGCGAAGTTGCTAAAGGCGTTGTTGCTGGTACAGTCGGCGCAGTGCCAGAACTCTTAAATATACCAGGAGAATTAGAATCTTTAGTTCGGTCTGGAGCTAAAGCTGCTGGTGCTGATATTTCTACAAAACCATCATATCATGTTCCGTATGGTATTGAAGAAACTGGCAAAGCTCTATTTGGAGAAGCAAAAACACCCAGCCAAAAAGCTGCCAGAGGACTTGGAGAATTTTTTGGTCCTGCAACTTTTATTAAAGGCACAAAGTTGCTTGGAGAAGGAATAGGTTACGTCGGAAAAATTCCTGAGGTAATAAGGACTGCTCGTGGCGTAGGGGCCGAAAAAGTTGCTGAAGAATTGCGCGGTGTCACTAAAGCACTAACGCAAGAAGAGATAGCGACCCAAAGCCAAGTAGCTTCTAAAGCAGAATATGACTTATCCCGTATTCGCCAAGCCCAAGAACAGATTGCTAACCGTGACCAAGTAGCTATGGAACGTGCGGCTCGTCAGTCGGGTGCGCCTGTTGAAACTATGGCTGATGTTAAAGAAGCAGCTTTAATGCGTCAAAGGGATCGAGTTGCTAAAGCTCAATCTCTTGCCAAAGAAGCTGGCCTGAATGAAGCTGAGACAAAAGTCATACTGTCTGAAGTTGAATCACGGGCTGTTCAATCTGAAGCGGCAGTTCAGCAACTAGAACAACGGTTGTTGAGCGGCGAGCAAATGCGCCCAGAGCAATTTGGAAACATTTTACGAGATGCGGTTGAAAACATCCGCACAAATGGTGTTGTTGCGCGTGAAGAACTTGCGGGATTTGGAAAAGCTATTGCCGGTGCTGGAAATCGCCCAATTGTTAATACGGAACCAATTATCAAACGTATTGATAAGATCCTTAAAAATGTTCGAGACCCTTCAATTGAAAATGCGCTTAGAACAATTCAAAACCAACTGACAACAATTGTCAGAGGCAAAGAAGTCGGCGCATTGAACATTCAAAGCACTGACAGCCTTCGCAAAGCCCTAGACAGGATTATCTCAACAAAGCAGATACAAATGGCTAATGGCATGTCGGGGGACGCCGCTGCGGCTGTTCATCATGTGTCTGAGATCAAAGACATGCTTTTGAGAAATTCTCGTGTTTACCCGCCTTATAAAGAAGCTTTGGCTAAATACGCGCAATTGTCTCGACCTCTTGATATTGTCGAACGTAAAGGGCCATTGAAAGCCGTTCTTGATGCCGACTCAATGTCTCAAGAGTTTCTGAGGGGTTCTGCTGACGTCGCTGGGCGCGTCATTCAAAGAGCAAAAGAAGGTCATCCTGTTTTTACTCGGTTGCTCCAAGAAGACCCTGAAATCAGAAATGCGGCAAAGGCTTATTTTAACCGTGAACTGTTTGGGGCTGGGCGCGTTCCGACAACGGATGCTCTGCGTCGGTTTTTGCAAAACAACGAAGGCGTGTTGAACCAGCTTGGCTTGTATGAAGATTTTAACACTGTTTCCAAAGCTCGTGCGGCTGGTGATGCTGCTTTGGCTCAAGTGAAGAAAGATATTACTCAAGCCAAAAGTGCTGTTTCTGAAGCCACCGGCATTGAAAGACAGGCTCAAAGAGCAATTACAGAACAAGAACGCATTCGTAGCCTTGCATTAAAACGTCAAGCAGCGGCTGAGAAAGTCAAAGTTGCACCTGAAAAAATTGCAACTGATGCGAAAAACCGCGCTTTGCAAGCAGAAAGTCGTCTTAAAACAGAAGCCGCTGCACCAACTGCCGCAAAAGCTGAAGCTGCGTCTCGTGCGGATGTTTTGAATAGATTTGCCACAGAATTAGAAACTGTTGACCTAAATCAGGTTTCTACAAAAGCAAATGAAATTGCAAAAAACCTTCGCATAAAAGGTTCGATAAACGACACAGAATATGCGGACATCCTTCGCCAGATAAAAATGGTTGACGATGCGTATGGGCAGAGCGAACAGGCTAAAAGTTTAATTAAAAAAGGCATTACAGCCATTCTTGGAACAACTGCTGCTGGATACGGTGTAGGTTATTTAGCGGGTGCACGATGAGTAAAAAAGTTTCTGGCATCAATCCAGATCTTGAAAAAGCCATCTCGGAGCTGCTCAAGAACTCGTCTGAGCAAGAGATTGATATACGGCTCAAGATCATTGACCGTGCCATCAACCTTGAGA
>Ga0114975_10001227_pt1 | contig 18523 bp, 21 predicted proteins | sample S_130626_EF_Meta_FD_87031 | JGI IMG/M metagenome (GOLD analysis project Ga0114975, IMG submission 87031) | Freshwater microbial communities from Lake Simoncouche, Canada to study carbon cycling - S_130626_EF_MetaG | ecosystem: Environmental > Aquatic > Freshwater > Lake | place: Lake...
GCAAAAAACACAAAAGGTTTTGCAAAAAGTTGGTTCACTTAATTACTTTCTTTGCGGACATAACGTAAAAGGTTTTGATATTCCAGTATTGGCAAAGAGAATGATGATTAACGGATTAATGCCACCAAAGATTTTGCCAAGTTTCGATACAAAGCCTTGGGAAGTTAAAGCGATAGATACAAAAGATATTTGGCAATATGGTCAATTTGGCTCAATTGCATCGTTAGAATTAATGTGTGTTAGTCTTGGAATTGAATCATCTAAAAATATGGATGTTACGGGCAACAAGGTACACGATGCGTATTGGAATGACAACAATATTGAAGGTATTACAAAATATTGTGAGAGAGATGTAGAAGTGTTAATTGATGTAATTAAAAAACTTCTAATTTTAAAATAAGTTATGAAAGTTTGGGTAAATGGTTGCTTCGATGTTTTACATATTGGTCATATTCATTTATTGGAATATGCAAAAATTTTTGGTTATCTATTTGTCGGACTAGATAGTGATATGAGGGTTAAAGAATTAAAGGGTAATGATAGACCCTTTAATTCTTTGGACGCAAGATTTAAAATAATGTCATCTTTAAAATTTGTTGATGAGGTGACATCTTTTGATTCAGATGCTGAATTAAAATCAATTTTATCTTACTATCAACCAGATATAATGATTATTGGTGATGATTATAAGGGGAAAGAAATAATTGGGAGAGAATACGTTAAGGAGGTTTTTTTCTTTGCAAAAACACCTAATATTAGCACAACTAAAATATTAAATAACAAAAAAAACTAAAAAAAATGAGTTTAGGAAATGATTTCAATGAGTTAACAGAGGAAGAACTAGAAAAACTAGGTAATATTCTCAATGATGAAAATGGCGATATGAGTGCTTTTTTGGGAATGTTTGATATGACCCCAGAAGAATATTCCTCATTACTTGAAACCGCAATGAAGGTAAAAACGCTTGGATATAAAAAAGTACATCCAGATGCAATTATACCATATTATAATTATGAAAAGGATTCTGGATTTGACCTTTGTTCAGTAGAAGAGGTGGTATTAAAACCCCTATCTAGGCTAATGGTAAGCACAGGGTTAGCATTTAATATTCCAGATGACCACGAGATACAGATTAGACCAAAAAGTGGATTAGCAATCAATTATGGGGTTACTGTATTGAACACACCATCTACTATTGATGGGGGTTATGTTGGGGAAGTTAAGGTAATTTTGTTTAATACATCAAGAGAAGAGTTTCATATTAAGAAAGGAACAAAGGTTGCACAAGCGGTATTATGCCCGGTAATACAAGGCAAATATGTTAATATAGAAAATATTGATGAATTACCCGAAACAGATAGGGGGGATAATGGGTTCGGTTCAACAGGAATACAATTATGATAACAATAGGTTTTTCAACAAGACAGAGCAATCCAGCATTTATTGAGCAAGTTAAGAAAACAGTTGGTCCAAAAAATGTGGAAATTATCGAGGTAATTAACAATGGTGAAAAATCATTGGCGAAAGTTTATAATGAAATACTAAATCAGGCAAAGAACAACAATGTTGTTCTTTGTCATGATGACATCATTTTTGAAGATAAAGGTTGGGGGAATAAATTAATCAAGCATTTCGATAAAACCAATTTTGGCATATTGGGTATTGCTGGCACAACTAGTATGCCATCATCTGGTATGTGGTGGGAAGAAAGGAATAAGATGCTTGGTATTGTTAACCATAAGCACGAGGGTAAACAATGGGAATCCAAGTATTCAACCTCATTAGGTAATGAGGCGGAAAAGGTGGTAATTGTTGATGGCTTGTTTATGGCAATTCATAAAGATAGAATTAAGAGCGATTTTATTGAAGATTTTGATGGTTTTCATTTCTATGATATATCATTTTGTTTTGAAAATTACATGCAAGGGGTTAATATTGGTGTTATATATAACATAAAAATAACTCACTTATCAATCGGACAAACAAATGAGAAATGGGAAGAAAATAAAATTAAATTTGCTGAAAAGTATGCAGATAACTTACCCGTTAAATTACCCCATAATGGGAAAAGAAAATTAAATGTTTTAATATCTTGCTTATATTTTAAAAACTTCACAGGATCCGAATTATACGTATATGAGTTAGCAAGGAATTTATTAAATCAAAATTGTAATGTTACCGTTGTTTCAGATATAAATGGGCCACTAGCTAAGATGGCGGCAAATCTTGGGATTAAAGTTTTCCCTACAAATGAACCCCCAGGCTTTAAAATAGGGGATGGTGTTTGGGGATTTAACACCCAAGAAGGATTTAAAGTTAGCGAAGAAAATAAGTTATATGCTGTATCAGAAGTTAATTATGATGTGATTCATATCCAGCATAAACCAATAGCAGAAAGAATATGCCAATTATATCCTGATATTCCAAAAGTATATACTGTCCATTCAGAGGTTATTTCACTAGAAGAACCAATCATTCATTCATCAATAAAAAAATATATCTCAATTAGAGAGAGTATTTCAGAATATATAAACAAAACTATTGATATACCAGTAGAAGATATTTCGGTTATATATAATCCAATTGATGAAAATAGATTTAATACAATCAAAGCAATAAATGAAAATTATCTTTTATTTGTTGGGACAATTGACTATTTGCGAGAGAAGACAATAAGAGATTTGGTTATCTATACTAAGGAAAAAAATCTTGAACTTTGGTTGGTTGGGGAAGATTCATCTAATTATTTATCTGAATTATTAACTGAATCACATGTTAAGCATTTTAAATCTACTTGGAATGTTGAAAAATACACAAAAAAATGTACAGAAACTGCTGGCATAATGCTAGGTAGAACAACTATCGAAGGTTGGATGTGCGGAAAAGGTGGTTGGATTTATAATGTGAATGACGAAGGGGATATTTTGAGTAAAGAATTTATTCCACCCCCAAGCCAGAGTGAATTGGAGGGTAAATTTTTCGGATTGACTGTTGCTAAACAGATAAAAGAAGAATATATTAAAATTATATAAAATGATAAAATTTGTAGTATGCGTTTGGAATGCTGAAAGATATGTAAAAAAATGTATAGAAAGCATTAAAAAACAAAAAGATGAAAATTTTGAAGTTTACATAATTGATGACTTGTCAGACGACTATACTAATGAAATTATAAGAAAAGAAATTTCTGATGATAGTAGATTTAAATTAATTACCAATACTGAAAAAAAATATAAATTAAGAAATTTAGATGATTTAATATCAACATTTGATGACGATGATATAGTAATTGAATTAGATGGGGATGATTATTTGTTTGATGATAGCGTAGTTGGGGATATTCAAAATGCTTATTCTAATGATAATGTTTGGTTAACAAATGGTTCTTTTGTTTACACGAATGGAACACCTGGGTTTTCCTCTAAATGTAACCCCCAAACAATCAGAACGGATACTTTTACATTTTCCCATTTAAGAACTTGGAAAAGTTTTCTTTGGAAACAAATACCTAAAAGTTATCTGCAATTATCTAATGGGGAATATTTTAAATCCGCCCCAGATACGGCATATTCATTTGCACTTTTAGAATTAGCTGGTAATGAAAATTATGTATTTTTGCCCAAAATATATTATGTATATAATGCTAATTCACCATATAATGAACATAAGCCAGATAGTAGCGGTGGGGGATACGAAGAACAATCTAAATATGCGAATATTAGTAGAAATAAACCAAAATTAACAAAATACGTAAGGCCTAATTTATGAATTATATTACAACAAATCACAGAGGGGGCATTGGGAATGCTATGTTTAAAATTGCTGCATCGGTAAGTTTAGCTATTGATAATAATGTTGAATATGTTTTTTCAAATGAGTTTATTAGGTCTAACGATCCTAATTATGAAACATATTATAATAATATTTTAAGAGGATTTAATTTTATTAAAAATTTGCCATCGAGATATCAAATATATGTTGAGCCTAGATTTTCATATATGGAAATACCTTATAGTAATGGAATAAATTTATTACTAGATGGGTATTTCCAAAGTGAAAAATATTTTATTAGAAATAAAGAAACAATAATTAATTTATTTAAACCAACTAATGAAATAAAAGAAAACATAATAAATGATATCCCAGATATTCAAAATTATATATCAATACACATTAGAAGAGGGGATTATTTACTATACCCAAACCATCACCCCCAACAATCTTTGGAATATTATAAAAAAGCAATAGATAACTTTGGTGTTGATAAAACTTATATAATATTTAGTGACGATATGGAGGGTGTTAAAGATATGTTTAATTTATTACCAAATAAAATATTCTACACTTCTAATAAAGATTGGTTAGATTTATATACAATGAGTCTTTGTGAACATAACATTATATGTAATAGCACTTTTAGTTGGTGGGCAGCTTACTTAAATGAAAATCCAAATAAAGTAGTTATCACGCCAAAAAAATGGTTTGGTTCAGCATATACGCATTACGACACATCAACTTTAATCCCCAATGAATGGGTAATTTTAAATGAATAAATATGAATAAAATTTTCTCAAAAGTAGAAAAAGGTAAGTTATTACACATCATCAATAGATTAGATGAAATAACTACCAGAAGTGAAGTTGTTCCAGAAAATAACTTCATACAATGCGCCACATTAAAAATGGAAAAAGGTAAAACATTTAGACCACATAAACATATTGTAAAAGAAAGACATTATTTTGAACAAATTGCACAAGAATCTTGGGTCGTTATTAAAGGTAGCGTTAAGTGTATTTTTTACGATATTGATGATTCTATAATAGCTGAAGAAATTCTAAACCAAGGGGATGCTAGTTTTACTTTATATGGGGGTCACAATTACGAGATATTAGAAGACAATACAATTGTTTACGAGTATAAAACAGGACCATACGAAGGTCAAAAATTAGATAAAACTTTTATATAATAAAATGGATTACAAAAGTATAGGCGAAGATGTTTATATACACAAAGATGCGATAATTAAACATCCAAATTTATGTGAAATTGGTAGCCACGTAGCGATTGACAATGGGGTTACATTTTCAACACAAATAAAAATTGGGGATTATGTTCATATCTCCCCATTTGTTTGTGGAATAGGTGGTAAAACAACAAAAGTAACATTTGAAGATTTTTCATTTGCTGCTGCTGGAACTAAAATAGTTACGGGTAGTGAAGACTATACTGGTAAAGGATTAGTTGGTGCAACAATTCCTGCGCAATATAGAAGTTTGATATTTGCCGATGTCACCTTTAAAAGGTTTTCTGGTTGTGGGGTTAATTGTTCTATTTTACCTGGGGTAACTTTTGGCGAGGGTGCTATTTTGGGTGCTAATTCATTGGCAACAAAAGATTTAGAACCTTGGACAATATATGTTGGGTCACCAGCAAAACCCATAAAAATAAGAGATAAAAACATTATTTTAAAATATGCAAAAGAACTGGGGTATTGATAATAGTAAATTTAAATTAAATATGATTGGTGGAGGATTCCAACATTCGATATCATCAAATGATTTAATACCAAAATATGTAGAGTGGGTTAAGCATAGTCATACCGCTCCAATATCAATTTATATTGATGATGCAATAAAATATAAAGTTAATTCTGAAACACAAAATTATGGTTGGTTAGCCGAATCAAGAACAATTATTGAGTCGACATATACTTGGGCTAGAGAGAATACATCTACTCTAAAATCAAAATTCATTAAAGTTTTTACTCATGATGCCGAACTAGCAAAAATTTCTGATATTTTTCAGTTAACACAAACTGGGGGTAGGTCAATTTTTGAATCTGGCAAAATCTACCCAAAAACAAAACTAGTGTCAATTATTGCATCCAATAAAAGGATGTGCAAAGAACACATTTACAGACAAGAAATTATACAAAAATATAGCAATAAATGTGACCACTTTGGTAGGGGGTATAATGAAATAGCAAACAAAGCAGATGGGCTAAGAGATTATTGTTTTTCATTTGCATTAGAAAACGGAACATATCCAAATATGTTTAGCGAAAAAATAACTGATTGTTTTATGACAGGAACAATACCAATATATTACGGTATTGATAATATTGGTGATTATTTTAATACTGATGGCATAATTAAATTAACAGATGATTTTAATATTGAAGATTTATCTTTTGAATTGTATAATAGCAAGTTAGATGCTATAAAAGATAATTTTGATAGGGGATTTAATTTATTATTACCAGAAGATTATATATACATAAACTTCATTAAAAAATAAAAAAATATGTCATTTGATATTGTAACAAAATTTGAAAATAGAATTGCTGAATTTTTTGGATCCAAATATGCAATTGCTGTTGATTCTTGCACTCATGGTATTGAATTAGCATTAAGATATCAGAATGAGAAGAAAATAAGCGTACCTAAAAGAACTTATTTATCCGTACCTTTTTTAGCTGAAAAGTTAAATATTGAAAGAGAATGGAGAGATGATGACTGGGAAGATTATTATTGGTTGAATTATTCTGATAAAAAAATTATAGATGCTGCTGTATTATGGAAAAAAAACAGTTATATTGATAATACATTTATGTGTGTTAGCTTTCAGTATCAAAAACACCTTTCATTAGGTAGGGGCGGTGTAATATTATTAGATAATGAAAATGACGCACATATTTTAAAGAAGATGTCATATGATGGCAGATTGCCTAATATACCTTGGAGAGACCAAAATATAGATTGTATTGGGTATCATTATTATATGACCCCTGAAACAGCGCAATTAGGTTTAGATAAATTAGATGAAGCAATATTAACCGAACCAAGAAAGTGGAAAACAACTGATTGGTTAGATTTAACTAAAATGGAAATATTTAAAACACATGAATAAAAAAGCATTTATAACTGGAATTGGTGGACAAGATGGGTCATACTTAGCAGAATACTTAGTAGAAATAGGCTACGATGTATATGGAATTATTAGAAGAAATTCTATAACTGAAACGCAACAAAGCAGAATTGAGCATATTAGAGGTAATATAAATGTTCATTATGGGGATTTGCTTGACCAAAGTTCGTTAGATAGATTATTGTCTGAAATACAGCCAGATGAGATATATAACTTAGCGGCACAAAGTCACGTTAGAATCAGTTACGATATCCCCCAATTTACCGTACAAACAAATGCTCTTGGGGTTCTAAATGTTTTAGAATCATATAGAAGAATATGCCCAAGTGCTAAATTTTATCAAGCAAGTTCATCTGAAATGTTTGGTAGTTCTGTTGATTCTGATGGGTTTCAAAGAGAAACAACAAAAATGAATCCAGTATCGCCATATGGTTGTTCTAAAGTTTTTGGGTACAATATTGTAAGAAATTATAGAAATGCATATAAACTCCATGCTAGTAATGGAATTTTATTCAATCATGAATCGCCAAGAAGGGGTAGTAATTTTGTGACAAATAAAGTTGTTAAAACTGCTGTGGAGATAAAATTGAATCTAAACTCTAAATTAGAATTGGGCAATATGGATTCATATAGAGATTGGGGTCATTCCAAAGACTATGTTAGAGCAATGCATTTAATAAATAATCATAGCGAACCAGATGATTTTGTTGTATCTACTATGGTAACACATTCTGTTAGAGAGATGGTTGAGTATGTTTTTGAAAAATTAGACTTAGATTATAAAAAATATGTTACACAAAATAGTAAATTTTTCAGGTCAGAAGAATTAGAATACTTAAAGGGGGATTCAACTAAAATAAGAGAAAAATTAGGCTGGAAGCCAGAATACACATTTGAAATAATGCTTGATGAAATGATAGAATATTGGTTACGTAAATTTACTGATGAAAATTTAACTATTAAAGTATAGTATTTATTATTAAATGAAAAATGAAAATAAAATTAATCATATTTGATTTAGATGGTGTACTAGTTGACGCCAAAAATATTCATTACACTACTTTAAATGCTGCATTAGGTGATGATTATAAAATAAATTGGGAGGACCATTTAAATAATTATGATGGGTTAAAAACAAATGAAAAATTAAAACTATTAACAATAAATAAAGGACTACCAATTACTATGTATAATGATATCTGGAAGAAAAAACAAGAACTGACTATTGAAGAGTTAAAAAAAATAAAACCAAATAATATTCTAAAATATACAATAAAAGAATTAGCAAAAGAAAATTATAAAATAGCAGTTTGCTCTAATAGTATTAGAAAAACTATCCTAACTGTTTTATCTAAATTGGATATAATTGAATATTTTGATTATATTGTGTCTAATGAAGACGTTAATAATTCAAAACCGCATCCAGAAATTTATTGGAAAGCAATTTCATATTTTGGATTCTTACCAGAAGAAACGCTTATTATTGAAGATTCACCTTTTGGATTACTGGCTGCAAATAGATCTAATTCAAATGTTATGAGAGTTACTTCGCCAAAAGATGTAACATTATTAAACATAAAAAAATATATTAATAATTTAAAAATGGAAAACAACACAAAATGGAAAAATGAAAAATTAAATGTACTAATACCTATGGCTGGGGCAGGGAGTAGATTTGAGAAAGCTGGATACACATTTCCAAAACCATTAATTGACGTTAATGGTAAGCCTATGATACAAGTTGTGGTGGATAATTTAAATTTAGATGCAAATTATATTTATGTTGTCCAAAAAAACCACAGAGAAAAATACAATTTAGATACTTTATTAAATTTAATAACCCCAAACTGTAAAATAGTTGAGGTTGATGGTATTACCGAAGGCGCTGCTTGTACTGCTTTACTAGCAAAAGAATACATAAACAATAGTAATCCTTTATTTTTTGCCAACTCTGATCAATTTGTTGAATGGAATTCAAGTGATTTTATGTATAAAATGCAAGAAACGAATTTTGATGGAGGTATTGTCACATTTAGTTCGACTCATCCCAAATGGTCTTTTGTTGAATTGGATGATAAAAAATTTGTAAAAAAAGTTGAAGAAAAAAATCCTATATCTAATATAGCAACTGTGGGATATTATTTTTGGAAAAATGGTTTAGATTTCGTAAAATATGCAGAAAAAATGATTGATAATAACATTAGAGTTAATAATGAATTTTATGTGTGCCCTGTTTTTAATGAAGCAATTAACGATAATAAAAAAATAATAACTTTCGAGGCTCAAAAAATGTGGGGGTTAGGTACACCAGAAGATTTGGATTTATTTTTAAAAAATAAAATTTAACATTAATTTAATAGTAAAAAATGAACATATAAATTGTGATGCTTATTATTTATTATTAAATAAAAAAAACTTAATGACAAGAAGAAGATTTGTGAAAAAAGAAGATGAGGTTGAGTTAGCTCCCCAATCAAGAAAAAGTCAAATTTGTAGTTTATTAAAAAAGAAAACAAAGGAGAAATTCCTAAACGACAATCAAGTAATTTATTATGACAAGTTGTTAAACAGCCAAATAACAATTTGTATTGGTCCTGCTGGAACTGGAAAGAGTTATTTGTCTATGAAAGCAGCCATTGACTTACTTGCTGACCCCAACAATACATATGACAAATTGGTTATTGTTAAACCAGCGGTTGAAGCAGAAGAGAAATTGGGTGCTTTGCCTGGAAATGTAAATGAGAAGATGGATCCATATATTTATCCATCATTTTATTTAATTAACAAAATAATTGGCAAAAATATCCGTGAGAAATTAATGGATATGGAGGTTATTGAGGTTATGGCTCTTGCTTATATGAGGGGCTTAAACATTGATAATACTATCTTGGTTTTAGAAGAAGCCCAAAATACTACACCAAATCAAATGAAATTACTATTGACAAGAATAGGTTTTAATACTAAATTCTTTATATCTGGAGATTTGGAACAAACTGATAGATATAAAGACAAAAGGGGAACTGGATTGTATGATGCAATGGAAAGGTTACAAGGCATTCCAGATATCGCTCACCACGAATTTTATGGTGAGGATATTGTTAGAAACCCAATTATAAGCAAAATTTTAAAAAAGTATGAGAATAGCAATTGATTTAAATGGGGTGTTAAGAAACACACTTGACAAAATAGAACAAGTGTATGAAAAATTTTATTTATCAAATAATGAAGATGAATCTACTGATTTCAAATATGAAATTAAAAGACCAATAGACAGTTTACTTATTACAAATCACTTTACATTTAAATCAGATGATGATGTGTATGATTTTTTGTTTACTGAACATCCTATGGAAATCTTTGGCCACGCTAGTTCTACTGAATACACAGGTATGAATGATTTAAATGATTTTTATTACGAATTTAGAGATAAACATGATGTATTGATTATTTCAGATGAAATTGGTAAATCAAAGCCAGCAACATTATTCTACTTGTCCAAATTTTCTTGTATGATTGAAACTATAAAATTTTATAGCCAACAAACAAAAGATTTACTTTGGGATTCAATAGATGTTTTACTTACGGCAAACCCTGCCTTATTATTAGATGTACCAAATGGTAAAATTGTTATAAAATACAATACAGAATATAACAAAAATGTAGATACTATACATAGTATAGATAAACTAAAAGAACTTAATGAGAAAATATTACTTATATGCTAAAAATTATTGGAGAACATTATTTTATTGATTTAGATGCTATTGAAAAATATGTAGATATGACTGTTCAGAATACAGAATTAACTGGTAAAACTGAAACAGCAATTAATATAATTAAATACGAAACAGTAAAACTAATGTTAGATGTTATTTTAACAGAGGCAGACGATTCTGATGATAAATTAGGTTTATCCTCGGCAAATAATTTATCCTTACCATTTAAGCTAGCCTTTAATACTTTATTAAATAAAAAAATTATAAATAAATATTAACAAAACTATGGATGAAATAAAAGAGAAGATACAATTATCTTTAACTAACCTAAAAGAAAAGAAATCTCGGATATATTTCTTGGTTCAAGACACTAAGGGCAATGCTAGAGCATCAATAAAGTTTATTTATGACCTGGCTATGGCGTTAAAAGAAGTTGATTTTAACCCTATAATCCTCCACGAAAAGCCTGACTACACTGGCGTTGCCACATGGTTGGGGGAGGATTATATGGTAAAGTTACCCCACAAATCAATAGAAGGGCAAAATTTAGAAATGTCTCCAGAGGACTTTATTGTTGTGCCTGAAATTTATGGGTTCATTATGGAACAAATAAAAGATTTACCTTGTGGGAAAATTGTTTTAGCGCAGTCATATTCATACGTATTAGAAACGCTGCAACCAGGACAAAGTTGGGGTTCATTTGGATTCTTAAAATGTATAACAACAAATAAGGAACAAATGGATTATATTGATTCTTATATGAAAAGAATATCCTTTGATATTATTACCCCAACTATATCGCCTTTATTCACAAAAGCAAAACTACCAGCTATGCCGATTATTGCGGTACATAGTAGAGAACAAAGCGATACAATTAATATGATAAAACAATTCTATCTTAAATACCCCCAATTTAGGTGGTTCACATTTAGAGATATGAGAAGTTTGTCTCATTCAGAATTTGCTAACTCTTTAAAAGAATGTTTTTTAAGTGTTTGGGTAGATAATGAAAGCGGTTTTGGTACATTCCCATTAGAATCTATGGCTTGTGGTATTCCAGTTATTGGTAAAATACCTGATTTAATACCAGAATGGATGAATGAGAATAATGGTATATGGACACAAGATAAAAATAAAATGGTTGATTTGGTTGCGGAATTTATCCAGAATTGGTTAGAAGATAGCATTACACCAGATTTGTTTTTAGAAATTGAAAAAACAACAGAGACTTACCAGAATGAGGAAAAATTTAAAACAACTACTATAGGTACATTTTCTGGGTACTTAGAAAATAGAATAAAAGCATTTGAAGAACAATTAAATAAAATTTAAAATGGATAAACACATATCACTATCTGTAATACTACCAATAAAATCAGCAAAAGCAAAGGATTTTGATAATTTCTTTGAAAAAGCAATCAATTCATTAATAACGCAAGAAGTTAAATTTAATGAATTAGTTATTATTCATACTCAAGAAGATACGCTTGTATCCTTTTTAGATAAATATGATTTTAAAGATTTAAATGTTGTAAAATTACTTTGGACTGAAACCCCCAATTATGCTGCACAAGTCAACTATGGTGTTGAGAATGCTAAATCTGAATGGGTTACTTTCTTTGAATTTGATGATGAATACTCTAAAATATGGTTTAAAAATTTTGACAAATATTCAAGCATTTACCCAGAAGTAACAGGATTTTTACCTGTTGTTGTTGATGTTGATAATAAAGAAATTTTTGCTGGTTTTACTAATGAAGCAACATTTGCTGCCAATTTCACGCAAGAAATGGGGTTTTTAACGAATGACATTTTACATGATTACCAAAATTTTCAAACATCTGGAATTATTTTAAAAAGGGAAGTATTTATCAACACTGGTGGATTTAAATCATCTTTTAAACTTACTTTTGGTTATGAGTTTTTATTAAGATTAACTTACAATGGTACTGTTATAATGACAATACCAAGATTAGGTTATAAGCATACAAATTTAAGGGAAGGTTCTATTTTTTGGAATTATAAATTTGGGGACAATAAAATCGCAGATGACGAAGTTAGGTTTTGGCTGGACACCGCTAAAAAAGAATATTTCTTCACAACTGATAGAAATATTAAATATGAAACCAAATAGTTATAATGTTAAAAAAAAGTAATGAAAGTTTAACAAAGTCGATTGAAGTTGTAGTAAAAGCAAAAAAAAAATCAAAAGAAAATTATTTTGATTTAAGAGAAGAAAATGCCGTTGTTGATTTTTTAAATGCCAAAACATTTGATGAAAAAAATAGAATATACAACAATTTTCTAAGAAAACCCCTAGACAAGATGATATCTTCAATTATAAGAAGATATAGATTATATAGAAAAGAAATGGACTTCAATGATATACACACTGATGTCCATTCTTTTCTTATGACAAAAGTGGATAAATTCAAACCAGATAAAAACAAAAAAGCATATTCATATTTCGGAACCATTTGTAAAAATTACTTAATGGGGCAAATTATGAAAGAGCAAAAAGAAATAAATAGAAAAATATCATATGAAGATATATCTTCATCAATAGAAAATAGACCAGATATGTTATATCTTATTGATGAAGATGTTGTTGATTTGGATCATATTATAATTGAATATACTATAAAATTAAAAGACTTTGTTGAAACCCAATCGCTAAATGATAATGAGAGAAAACTAGGTTTGGCATTAATTGATATATTTGAGAAATACGAAACAATTTTCACAGCAACAGATAATTCAAAGTTTAATAAAAATTTAATATTAATGTCATTAAGGGAAATGACAAATCTAACAACAAAAGAAATTAGGATTTCGTTAAAGAAATTTAAATCCCTTTATATATTTATAGTTAATAAAATTGTTTAATTTATGGGAAGACCAACAAAAAAAGAAATTAATTTTACGAAAGATTCAATATTAACTCTAATGCAAGAGATTTATAATGAATTGGTTGAGCAAAGAACAACGGCACTTAGGATACAGAATAAGATGTTAACTATGCTCAAAGACCCAGAAGACATGACAATGATTGGACCAGTTATCGAAAAACAACAAAAAATAGTAAATGATTGTGTTGAGAAAAAGTTATCATTATCTAAATTACAATCAAGTATATGGGAAAAAATGAATAAAGAAGAAAGTTCATTTTCATTTACTGACTTAGATGAAAATGTTTTACAAAATCTTATTGATAAAGACCTAGATAAGGATTTAGGTTCTTATAGTTTAAAATAAAAAAATGCCAAATTTAATTGATAATTATAAGAAGGTTAGTCAACAAATTGATGCTTACACAACATACATAGACAGCAAAGACGCATCTAAAACTGCAAGAAAGCAAGCACAATTTTTTTTTGATAAAAAAATATCAAACAATAATAATGCGTCTAGTTCTGAAAATATTCAGAAATCTTTAAAAAAAAACAAAACCCCCTCTTTATTTAATCAATTAATCAATCTAATTAAAAAAACCAAAGGAGATGGTGATGATACCAATAATGGATTATTAAAAGCATTTTCAGATGGTTTAATTAATAGTTTGCCAGAGATAAAAACCATATTAATAGAGGAGGCAATAAAGTTATTAGGTTGTAGAAACGACCAAACATTTCCAGTCATCCCCGAAATATCATTAGGTCAAATAAATATTGATCCTGCGAGCAAAGTTTATGTCCCTTTAAAAAATTTAGATTTATGGGGTAACATAAAAAAAAACCCTGATTTTGGTGCTGGTATATTCTTTTATGAAAATTTATCAGGGAATACAATATCTTCAAATATTAATAGTCAAAAATATAAGGGATATGGGGGTACATTTGGCTTTCCATTCAACTCCGAGGTTTTTGAAAGAACTCAAAAAGAAGGTGTTTCTTTCTTTCAAGACTATGGTATTCCATATAAAGGGAATAGCGGAAATAGTCTATTTGACGTTTCTTATGAAACAACGAACGATTTAAATGAACAAGGTGATTTTATTTCTGTTACCTTATTAGGTAACAATAATACTGAATTAAATTATTATAGTAAATTTATATTTGACTATTACGATGGGTTATCTGTTATTGATTTTAGTAATTTTATAAAAAACATTTTTAATTATTTATTAAATGGTGCTGATATAACTCAGACTGAATCATCTAGTGAAATCATAAATAAGAATAAATTTATGATACTAATAGAAAGATTGTGCGGTAAGTGTTTTGACCAGAGTGATAATATTGATGTTAGTGGTATTTCTAAAATCCCCGAATTAGATGATGAAACAAATGATTTTTATACCTTTTCAGATATCGAGTTATTAACTATCGAAAATAACGTTAATAATTATTTTAACAAGATAATTGATTACGAGGATTGTGGTGTTGTCAATCAACCAATAGATTTTGAGGGGATTAAAGATTACACAGAACAATTAGTTGCAACGTTTCAAAGTATGCCCCCAACCGAGCAAAGCAGAGCGATAAGAGATGGGGTTGAAACTATTTTAAAAAACAATAATTTAAAAAACAATAATGAAACTTTGTTTTCATTTATAAAATCGACTATTGAATCTGTTTTAACTCCTAAAATATTATTTCCTATAATGGTATTAGGACAAGTTATTGAGAAAACATTAGATAATAATTATAAGAATTTAAAAGATTTGGGCGAGAGAATTATTACCCAATCTGGTGAAACAATATCTTCATTTGTAAAACAAGAAGTGGCTAATGCTGAAATTTTTGCAAAAAAATATAAATCATATTTACAAAATGTAACAAGACGAATATTAGAAATTTTCATTAAAATATTATTTAATATCTTAAAAGGTGAATTGAAAAAACTAGTATCAAGAGTTATTGGGGATGTGACTAAAAATTATTTTAAGAAGCAAAAAGATATTATATTAGCATTAACGACATCATTATTAGGTATAATTTCAACCGTTATTGATTTTAATAAATGCAAGAGTGTTATAGGCAGTATAAGTAAAATACTAAATTCTATATCAATACTTAGTAGGGGGAGAATCCTCCCTATTCCAGCGCCATTATTACTTGGGGCACAATTCTTGCCCGGGTATTCCAGTGAGAGGGCTAAAATAAATGTTATTAGTGAAATGCAAAGTTTGGGTTTACCGACAGAAAACTTACTAGATGGATCCCCAAATAGAGTTTTATTATTTGTTGAAGCTATGTTAAATGGGGAAGATAAGGAAGAAATAGCCAATGGTGCAATTGATGGTATAATTGACCCATTATTAACTGGTAGATTATTTGCAAAACAAAGACGTAGTTAATATGACAAACGAAGAATTTATAAAAATTGTAGAAATCTGCAAAGAACTTAAAGGCAAAAGTAATGTTGACCTTACTAATGCTATGAATGATTTAACAAAAACTTTTAACGATACCAAAATAAAAATTATTGATTTAACTCATTATTTGGATAATATTGAAGATATGTATCATAAAATTTTATCTGAATATAACTCAAGAGTAAAGAATGGATAATAGAATATTATTCCCCGCACACGTAACCCATATTGATGACCCATTAATGATTGGCAGAATTAGAGCGCAATTGGATTCTGATAGAAACATGGATGTATATAGCGCAATAACTGACCCCCCATTTAATCTATTAACTGATATCTGGGGAGATAGGGATCCATTTATATTCAAACCATTATTGCCTTATTATTTTTCGCAAACTCCGCAAGTGGGGGAAATGGTTTTAATTATTTTCTCGAATAAAGATTATAAATTTGATAATCAGTATTATATACAATCAGATTTCTCATCACCTATGAGGGTTGAATTTAATAGTGAAATTGAAAGTAGAATAACTACTGGTAATGGAAGAAGATTTAAACGTAATTTAAATTTAAAGAATCTTGATGGTAGTTACCGCAAAGAAAGCACAAGAGGTGTTTTCCCAGAGCCAGGTGATAACGCTATTATTGGTAGGGGGTCAGCTGATATTGTAATAAAAAAAGATGATGTTTTAATTCGTTCAGGTAAAATTGAAGGTGAGTTACACCCAAACAAAACACCAATTCAGAATAAAAGAAGGTCGTTTGTGCAAGTATCCCAATTTAAAACAAGAAAAAAGAAAGTAGGAACATCAGAAATTAGTGTTGAAAACAATATAAATTTAAAAACAAAGCACCTAATTGAATGGTCAGTTCAAAATCCTGATTCAAATAACTATAATGGATTTATTAATCTTTATCAATTAAAGGATGATGTCAGAATTGCCATTAATGAATTAAGTGAAAATAGTATTATTGAGGATATAAAATATATCAAAACAAGAGTTACATTTTCTAATTTAAGCAAAAAAGAAACTATTGATTTTATTAATGATTTTATATCAAATTGTAATTCAAAAAATGTATTGGAATCTGGTCTTGTATTATTCGAAAATGAGGTTAAATTCCCCATTTTTTATCGCCCAGCACTTGCAAACCGTTTAAGATTAGGTGGTTCGTTAGGTGATTTACCTATTGCAGAAAATTTAATAGAGATATATAACAATATAAAATTTGATAAATTTTCAAAAATAGGCGGCTCAGGCTTTATTTATTCAAAAAATAATACAACGCCACCCACAAAAGAGAATACAGGAACTTTTGACCGTATTGAATATGTTGATGAATCATCTACAACTAGTATAATTGGTGGCGATTCTTTATATCTATTAGCACACGATACAAATACATCCCCCAATAAAATAAAAATAGATTTGAGCAATACTTTATATGGTATATCAAATGATAAAATTGTGGATGATATTGAGCCTAATACCTCTTCTATGGTTAGGGGTGAGGAGTTATTGGAATTAATAAACATTATTGTTAGATTTCTTATTACCCACGCACATCCATTTCCGGGTTTGCCCCCAGTTTCAGTAACAGAAGATGGATCCACAATTCAGAATTTATTAAATGAATTATCTTTAGCAACAACAAAAATTTTAAACAAAAAAATTAAGATTAATTGATATTTATTAAATAAAAAATGTCAATTCATCTATCTTATTTTAATAAAAATAACACATTAATTGCTAATTCAGAAACAAATACGGGGAGAAATCCTATTATTGAATTATCCTATGGTGCAACAGATTATTTAATTCCAGCATATGGGCCAACAAGATTAATTTTTAATTTTAATCTTCAACCATTAATTGATAAAGTTAATGATAATATCATTTTTAGTGGCTCCTTATCAAGCGTTACACATACATTAGTATTAAAAAACTCAGCATCATTTGATGAATCGTTATTAAATGGTAAAATGCCAAATCAAAAACGTAGAGCGTCATCATTTGATTTGGTTCTATTTAGGATACCTAGAACAAGTGGGACAACTGGTAATGTGCAATATTGGGATGAAGGTGTCGGATATGATTATACGGATTATGCAAAGAATTTAAATTCAGGATCTGGCGGCAAATATCCTACGGTAATTAGAGATGATAATTCATTCGCAAAAACCCCCTCAAATTGGTATAATGCTCAAACATTAAGCGGTTGGACAGAATCTGGAATTTACAATAATAAAAACACTGGAAAGGTTAATTATTCTGGATTAACCATTCTTGATACCCAACATTTTGAATTTGGTAATGAAGATGTTTCATTTAACATGACAAATGAAATAAATGCCATTTTAAGCGGTTCTACCACATCTTATTCTGGTTGGGGCATTGCTTATCCCCCATCTTATGAAAATGCAACAGGTTTAACGGAGAGCTATTCTGTTGGCTTCTTTTCAAGGCATACCCAGACATTTTATGAACCTTATTTATTAACAACTTATAATGATTTGATTAAGGATGATAGAAATAATTTTGTTAAGAATAGGGTAAATAAA